>ENA-ORNF01001094-ORNF01001094.1-human-gut-metagenome-genome-assembly--contig:-NODE-1094-length-25076-cov-4.242556_pt1 | contig 25076 bp, 26 predicted proteins | sample MGYA00242110_ERZ509012 | MGnify/ENA primary metagenome ERZ509012 (study PRJEB26280, sample SAMEA2338714) | human gut metagenome | biome: human gut; feature: human-associated habitat; material: faeces...
AACAGACACAAACGCAAAATTATCTCCAGGAAGTGTAAGAGATGAAGCTGGAAATGAAACAGTTTGTCCAGCAACAGAAATGGTTCGTGTGGATAAAACAAAACCAACATGTGAAGTAACAGGAATTAAAGGATGGACGAATAAACCAGTAACTGCATATGGAAAATGTAAAGATTTACTTAGTGGATGCGCAACAGGAAATTTAAAGAAAACATTTAGTACACAAATGAACGAAAAAGTAACACTTGGAACACTTAGAGATAAAGCTGGAAATGAATCAACGTGTACGTCAACAGTGAATGTACAAATCGATACAACAGCACCAACATGTAGTGTATCAGGTGGAAGTACATCATGGACTGGTGGTTCAAGAACTGTAACAGGAACTTGTAATGATACTGGTGGTTCAGGGTGTAAGGGAAATATCTCATATAAATATAATGGAACATCAGGACAAAATTATAGTATTACAAATGCCGGAGCAGCAGGAGCTGGAATTGGTGGCACTGTTTCAGATAATGCCGGAAATACTGCAAACTGTGCAGCTAATCAAACAGTAAAAATAGATAAAAAAGCACCAAGTTGTAGTGTATCAGGTGGAAGTACATCATGGACAAATGGTTCAAGAACTGTAACAGGAAAATGTAGCGATGATGGATCAGGATGTAAGGCAAATATATCATACACATATAATGGAACATCAGGACAACATTATAATATAACAAATGCCGGAGCAGCAGGAGCTGGGAAAGGTGGAACTGTTTCAGATAATGTAGGAAATACTGCTAATTGTTCTGCTAATCAAACAGTAAGAATTGATAAAAAAGCACCTACATGTGTAAGTAGTGGTGGTAATCCAAACTGGATTTATGGTGGAAGTGTTACATTAACGGGAACATGTAGTGATATTGCTGGTTCAGGATGTAAAGGTAATGTAACTAGAACGATTACAACACCAATGGATAGTAGTCAGGTATCACCAGGTAGTGTTTATGATAATGTAGGAAATAAAACAGATTGCCCTGCCAATCAACATGTTCATATTTCTGATAAATTAGAAGCACCAATTATTTCTAATCCAACAGGTGGAAATTGGGTAAATTATAATTTCTCATTAGGTGTTAAAACACCTAATAACAATGTGAAAGTTGCTTATTGGCAATATCGATATGGAAGTACTAATTGGACAACATATTCCAATTCAGCACAAAATGAATTTACAACAACACCATATAGTGCTGAAAGAAATGAATTAACTTATATACGTTATTGTGTATCTGATAGTAAATGTTCACCAGAAGCTTCAACGACGATTCGCATTGATAAAAAAGCCCCACGTTGGACTGTTACAGCATACCGTGGTGGAGCGCATTTTAAAGATGGCAGATACTTAGGCTTTTCATGTCATATTAGAGTAGATTATATTGATGATCGAACTATTGATTCTGGTGTAGGCTGGAGAAGAAATCTTTTAGGTAATTCTGGTTCTATTTTAGCTCCAGATGGATATCTAAATGGAGTTAAAAGATCTCAAGCAGAAACATATGATGTTGATTGCTTTGGAAGCTGGGGAGCAATGTATGTAAAATATGGATTTGACATTTGTGATATAGCTGGAAATTGTGCTCATCAACCATGGGCTACGGCATATTGTTAAGGAGGAATGTAGATGAAAAAAGAAAATATCATTGCAATTGTAGGAATTATTGTATTAATTGTTATTATTGTAATCACTACATTCCTAGCACTTTTTCATTCAAATGATGAAAAGGAAAAAGAAGAAAAACCAAACTATAAAATTTCAGTAAATTATGACAAACAAATTGAATTTTCAAAAACAGGAATGTACGATAAATTGTATTTTAGTCAGATTAAAACAAATATTAAAGATAAAGAATTATTGGAAGTAGTAGAAAATTTAAATCAAAAATCAAATACTCTATATGAAAAAGTAAAAAAATCTACTATTGATGAAACAAAATGTCCAAATATTAAAAATGAGTATAATTATGCACTACGTATTGAATCAGGAGTTCGTGCAGAAATAGTAGGAGATGTCGTAAGTATTACCATGACTGTTGATGAGTATGATCATTGTTTAAATCAATCATTAAGAAGTAATATAGAAGGTTATTTATATGATTTAAAAAATCATAAATTTATAACAAATCAAGAGTATTTAAAACAAAAAGGATATCAAGAAAAAGAAGTAATGGAAGCAATGAAAAAAGTACTTTTTAGTCATAATTCACAAAACGATAGTGAGAAAATTTGGAACAGTATTGAACAAACAAAAAAATATGTGATTAGTGATTCTAAAGACGGAATGATGATTCACTTTTATTCCCCAACAGAAAAAGTATGGTATCCTCTTACTGAGAAAGAAATTCAGTAATATTTATATGGATTATGAGGTGGCAGAAATGAAATATAAAAATAAGGGATTTACATTAATTGAACTAATTGGAGTCATTGCCATATTAGCAATTATTTTAATTGTTACTGTTCCAACTTTAACTAAGATGTTAAAAGATGACAATAATCAAAAGTATGAGAATGCAATTAATGATCTTTGTTTATCTGCAGAACAATATGCATTAAATTATAAAGAGAAGTTACCACAATTGGAAACACCAGGTGGTAGAGCAAAGATTACAATAAAAATGTTAAAAGATGTTGGATATATTGAACAACATTTAGAAAACCCCAAAACAAAAGCAGAATTTTTAGACACTGATTATCTTCTTTTAGAAGTTGGTTCTAATTATTTAAGAACATGTAAATTTAATGATGGAACTGAAACATCAGTACCATCCGCAACCGTTCCAACATATACGATTTCTCCTGGGGCAACAGTATGGACAAACCAAGGAAAAACAGTAACAATCCATTATCCAAATGTAAGTAAAAATCGTTATGTATTTGAGTATTCACTAGATGGTGGAATTTCATGGAAAATTACTAATAGTGTAAATACGGATGTATGGTTTAGCAAAAATGGTATGATTATTGCTAGAGTAAGAGATACGTACAATGAAAGAGAAAATTTAAATGGTGGAGTATTTTATGTTACGAGAATTGATAAAGAACCACCAAAATGTACAGTAAGTGGGGGAAGTACATCATGGACTAATGGTTCAAGAACAATTACAGGAACGTGTAGTGATACTGGAGGATCTGGATGTAAAGGAAATATTTCACATACATATAACGGAACAGTAGGACAAAATTATAGTATTACAAATGCCGGAGCAGCAGGAGTAGGAAATGGTGGATATGTATATGATAATGCTGGAAATAAAACAGCATGTGCTGCCAATCAAACAGTAAAAATAGATAAAAAAGCTCCTGGTTGTACAACATCAGGTGGAAGTACATCATGGACAACTGAAGAAGTAACAGTTTATGGAACTTGTAGCGATGATGGTTCAGGTTGTGTTGGAAATGTTTCAAAAACTGTAACGACTGATACGAATGGTAATGTATCACCTGGTATTGTAAAAGATAAAGTGGGAAATGAAACAACTTGTCCTGCAACTGCAGTAGTACGAGTTGATACAACACCACCAAAATGTACAGTAAGCGGGGGAAGCACATCATGGACCAGTGGTTCTAGAACAGTAACAGGAACATGTAGTGATGCAGGTTCTGGTTGTAAAGGGAATATCTCATATACATATAATGGAACATCAGGACAACATTATAGTATAACAAATGCCGGAGCAGCAGGTGCCGGAAATGGTGGATATGTATATGATAATGCTGGAAATAAAACATTGTGTGCGGCTAACCAAACAGTAAAAATAGATAAAAAAGCTCCTACATGTACTGTATCAGGAGGAAGTAGTTCTTGGACTAGTGGCACTAGAACAATTACAGGAACGTGCAGTGATACTGGAGGATCCGGATGTAAAGGAAATATATCATATACATATAATGCAGCAAGTAATACAAACTGGGTATTATCGAATGCCGGAGCAGCAGGTGCCGGAAATGGTGGATATGTATATGATAATGTAGGAAATAAAACAGCATGTGCTGCCAATCAAACAGTAAAAATAGATAAAAAAGCACCAACTTGTTCTACGAGTGGTGGAAGCAGTTCTTGGACGAATGGATCTAGAACATTAACAGGTACTTGTAATGATTCTGGTGGTTCAGGTTGTAAAGGGAATGCATCACAATATTATAACGATGAGAGAAATGGAAATTATTCACCAGGTAGCGTCTCAGATAATGTTGGTCACTCTGTATCTTGTCCAACAAACCCTGTAAAAATAGATAAAACAAAACCATATACTCCATTATTGCTGAGTGTTTCTTATTCTCAACCATATTATACATTTAGTTGTTCTACAACTAGTAAAACACAAGGCAACGTTAGTTGTACTTTGACTACAAAAAATTATTATTGTTCTGAGTCTTCAGTTGAAAACTTCCAATTATATGGTGATACTGCTGGAAAATATAATACAGGATATACTTTGCAATATCAATATACATGTACTGGTACGAATTGTTACTCTAAAGACGGAAGTAATCCAAAAAGATATGGTAATATTACAACATGGACAAATATGCAATATGGATTAAGTCAATTTTCATCATTTGCAGGACGTGCCGGTTGGGAAGGACAAGTTAGTGAAGCCGTTTTATATTTAAGATTAGTTGATGGAGCAGGGAATATATCAGGAACGCTTACATTTAAATCTAGATGGTGTGTATAATGGAGGTATTCAAATATGAAAATAAATAAAAAAATAGTATTTATATTTGTTGTTTTAGTATCAATAATTGTCATTGCAGGTATTTATATATTCATGCTTTCTAAAAATGATTCTAAAAAAGAAACAAAACCAACTGAAACACCAATAAAATTAACAAGTGAGCAAAAAGAAGCTTATGCTTTAGAAACTGCTAAAAATAATTCGCCAGAACAAAGCCAAGAATATAAAGTGATTGAAAAAAAAGAAAGAAAAAATAAAGAGATAGAATATATTTTAGAAAACACAGTAACGGGTGAGAGAGAAACTTATGTGGTTGAAGAGGATGGCTCTATATATTTAGAAATTAAAACTAATATATTTTCTGGAACAGAGGATCAATAAAAAAAGAGAGAAAATCTCTTTTTTTATTACATAATTATTTTTTTTATTTGTTCAATTCCAGACTTTTCTAATCTAGAAATTTGTGCTTGGCTGATTTGAAGTTCATTTGCTAGTTCCATTTGAGTTTTACCAATAAAGTATCTAGAAGTTAATACATATTTTTCTTTTTCTTTTAATTTTTGTATAGCATCATAAAGAGCAATTTTGATTTCTGGAGAATAAGTTGTTCCTTTTTTATCTTCTAGTTGATCTTCTAGATAAATAGTATCACCACCATCGTTATAAATTGGTTCAAACATAGATACAGCCTCTTTTAAGGAATTTAATGCATTACTTACTTCATATTCTGTTAGTTTTAATTCATGTGCGATTTTAGAAATAGGGGGTTCTTTTCCATAAAGATTTGTTAATTCTTCTTTTTTCTTTAGTGCTTTATAAGCAATATCTTTAATACTTCTTGCTATTCTAACACTATTATTATCCCGTAAATATCTTTTAATTTCTCCTAATATCATAGGAACACTATAAGTAGAAAACTTTACATCATAAGATAAATCAAAATGTTCAATGGCTTTAATTAAGCCAATGCATCCAACTTGAAATAAATCATCCATATTATCAACGCGATGATTAAATTTTTTTAAAATACTTAGTACTAACTTTAAATTTCCCTGGATAAGTTGTTCTTTTGCCATTTGATTGCCTTCTTGGAATTGGCGAAATAGTACAACCATTTCCTCATTGGTTAAAACTTTAATATTCGCAGTATTCACGCCACAAATTTCTACTTTATGACGTGCCATAATTTCTCCTTTCTAATTACATATTGAACAAAAACCATATATATATTCAAAAACGTCTATTTTTTTCTTTTAAACATAAAATAGATTAGGTGATCATATGCGTTTATCTGATCTTCAAAATAAAGATGTGGTAAATATTATTGATGGGAAATTAGTTGGAAATATTATTGATATCATGATTAACTCAAGTAATGGAATTATGGAAAGCTTAATTATTGAAAAAAGTAAATTTTTTGTTTCTTTATTCTCAAATAAGAATGAAATAGAAATTAAATGGAATCAAATTGAAAAAATTGGAGAAGATGTGATATTAGTTCGTATCAATTTATGATATAATGGAATAGGTGATAAAAATGGCATTAAAGACATCTGTAAAGAATAATGATACATTAGATGAATTGTTAAAAAAATATAATTTGGAATTAGTAATAGAACCAAAAACTCAAAAAGAAAATAAAAAAGAAAAAAAATAGAAAGTGGTGTATATATGAAAATATTATTGCATTCAGATAAAATGAAAGAAGTAGAAAAAAGTGGGGTAGGAAGAGCAATTGTTCATCAACAAGAAGCATTAAAGTTAAGCCACGTGGAATATACTTTAAATCCTAAAGATGATTATGATATCATTCATATTAATACTATTTTCCCAGAATCTTATTTAATGGGAAAAAAGGCAAAAAAAATGGGTAAAAAAGTAATTTTTCATGCCCATTCAACTGAAGAAGACTTTAGAAATTCCTTTATTTTATCAAACCAAGTAGCACCGCTTTTTAAAACATGGTTAAAAAAGTTATACTCATCGGCAGATTATATTATTACTCCTACACCTTATTCTAAAAAATTATTAGAAAACTATGATTTAGGGAAACCTATTGTAGCAATTTCTAATGGAATTGATTTAAAATTTTATCAAAAAGGTGAAAATGATAGAAAAGAGTTTAGAGAACGTTTTGGTTTTAAGGAAACAGATAAGGTTATTATGAGTGTAGGGCTTTTTTTAGAGAGAAAAGGAATTACAGAATTTGTAGAATTAGCACGTCGTATGCCTGAATATCAATTTATATGGTTTGGTTATACAAATTTAAATACAGTTCCTTCATCAGTCAAAGAAGCAGTGACTACAAAATTAGATAATTTACATTTTCCAGGTTATTTATCACGTGAGGAATTAAAAAAAGCTTATTTTGGTGCAGATTTATTTTTATTTATGACACATGAAGAAACAGAAGGAATTGTCTTATTAGAAGCATTAGCTTGTAAAATACCTACATTAATTCGTGATATTCCAATTTATGAAGGATGGTTTGAAGATGGTAAAAATATTTATAAGGCAGTTACTACCGATGAATTTCAAGATAAAATTAAAAAGATTGTAGAACATCAATTACCAAATGTAACAGAAGCAGGATATTTAGAAGCGAAAAAAAGAGATATTAAGGAAATTGGAAAACAATTAAAAGAAGTTTATGAAAAAGTAATGGAATTAGATACAGTAGAAAATAAATAATCTACTGTTTTTCTTTATATCATGTTATAATAAAATTGGTGAGATTATGAATAGAGATTTATTTCATATAGATGGAAGTTACCAAAGACTGGGCTTTTTATTATTACCAAATGGAGATTTTATTCCTTTTGGATATACGAATATGTATGATGTGATTCAACACATTGGACATGCTAATATTGACTATACATATCATAATTCGGCTCTTACGGCAGAATTAAAACATAATCCTAAGTTACAATTTTTAAAATCTGCAATGGAAAAAGATTATGGAACAGATCTTATTTATTCGCCTGATTTTCCGCAAGGAAAAGTATTAAATACAATTGCTGGTGTATATGGTATTACGTGTTTTAAAAAAGTAAATGCTCCAGATTTTGGAGAAGATAGAGATTTTCTTTTTCTACAAAAAAATATTACAGAACAAGAATATCAGATATTAAGACAGTTAAATGAAAGCACTAAAATTTTTCAAAGATTATTATTTTGTCGTCAGATGATTAGTGAAGATGAGTATATTGATTATGACAACATAGAATCTTTTTTTGATAATTATAATATGCAAAAGCGAGAAAGTAGTGAAAAATATGTACGATAAAATCAATAAAATAATGTGGGTAATTGCATTTGTTTTAGCTTTAGGACTTCTTTTTTTACTTTTAAATAAAGAAACATGGCATGAACAAACATTCCATTATTTTGATACTGATATCAAAGTTAGAATTTATCATAATAAAAATATGGATGCTGTTTTTTCAAAAATAGATCAAATATATAAAGAGTATGATCATCTGACAGATGCTCATAAATCTTATGATGGAATTGTAAACATTCATACAATACGTTATAACAAAGAAGATAAAGAAACTTTAACTTTGGATAATAAATTATATGAAATATTATCTTATGTCAACGAGTGGAATAAAAAAAGCCAAGGAATTTTTAAAATAAATCAAGGAGCAACTACAGATGGGTGGAATATGTATTTAAAAGAGCAAGTTGGAATTCCTAGTGATGATGTGATTCAAAAGTGGAAAGAACAAGACCGTGAATCATTATATTTATTGGGTGATTCAAAAATAAAAAATAATCATCCTATGATAGAATTAGGAAAAATTCCACTAGGTTTTGCGAATGACGCAGTTACTTCTTATTTAAAAAAAGAAGGGATTGAACACTATTTAATACAAGAAAATGGAAATGCGACAGCAGGATTATCTGTTAATCAACGTCCATATAAAGTTGCATTATCGATTTTGAATAAAAATAATGTTTCAACAATTACACAAATAAAAAATAAAACGATTGTTACATATGGAGCAACAGAAGATTATTATGAATATAATGACCAGCTTTATTCACGATTTATTGATCCTAATACATCAAAACCTGCCAAACATGTAAAACAAGTAACAGTGATTGCTTCTAAGGCACGTGAAGCATATGTAGTAGGGAATATTTTATATCTTACTTCTGTTTCTGAAGGAGAAAAAATAATAAACAATGTGCCAGGTGTCGAAGCAAAATGGGAAGACTTAGATGAAAATATAACATCTTCTTCAAAATTTTATCAATATGAAGTATAAAGTGGATAGTAAAAGAATAAAAAGTTTGTTATAATAATACAGGTGATAAAATGAAAAAAATTATTGGAATTAGTTTCGCTTGTTTTTTTCTAGATCAATTGATAAAATATTGTATTAACGAAATTGTATCACTAGAAAAAAGCATTTCTATTATCAAAAATTTTTTTGAAATTACTTATGTTAGAAATTATGGCGCAGCTTTTAATATATTAGATGGAAATCGATTTTTTTTAATTGTAATTGCATGTGTGACTTTATTATTGATTTATTATTTTTTAAAGCAAGAACCAGCAGGTAATCAACTAGAAATAGTTGGTTATGGATTATTTATTGGTGGTATTTTAGGTAATTTATGTGATCGATTGTTTCGTGGTTTTGTAATTGATTATTTGGACTTTCAATTATTTAACATCCATATGCCAATTTTTAATTTTGCTGATATATGTATTTGCTTTGGTGTCTTTTTATGTGTATTATCGTTAGCCAAGGGGGAATTGGGATGGAAGAAATAAAAGTAGAAGTTGGAAAAAAAAGATTAGATCAGTATGTAATGGATTATACTGGATATAGTCGTACAAAAATACAAAAGATGATAAAAAATGGAGATATTTTAGTGAATGGAAAGCACAGTAAAAATAGTTATCAAGTAAATGAAGAAGATTTGATTCAGATTGAGCCAAAAGAAGAAGAGACTATGAATCATAGTCCTGAAAATATTCCATTAGATATTGTATATGAAGATGATGATTTGTTAGTTGTAAATAAGGAAAATGGAATGGTAGTCCATCCTGCAGTTGGAAATCCATCTGGGACTTTAGTAAATGCACTTTTATATCATTCTAAAAATTTAAGTGATATTAATGGTGAATTTAGACCTGGAATTGTGCATAGAATTGATGCCGATACAACAGGGCTTTTAGTTGTTGCCAAAAATAATGAAGCTCATCTTTCTCTTGCTGAACAATTAAAAAATAAAACAACACATCGTAAATATGTCGCTCTTTGTTGGGGCGTGATTGAAGAAGATAGTGGTGACATTATTGCTCCGATTGGTAGAGATTTAAAAGACCGTAAAAAAATGGCAGTGACTGATAAAAATAGTAAAGATGCGGTTACACATTTTAAAGTATTAGAACGTTATAAAAATGCCACTAAAATAGAATTAGAATTAGAAACTGGTAGGACGCATCAAATTCGTGTTCATATGAATTATATTGGGCATCCTATCATCAATGATAAGGTATATGGAAATAAGAAATTATTTGATGATACTGGACAATGTTTACATGCCAAAACTTTAGGATTTATACATCCTAGAACAAAACAATATATGGAATTTGAATGTCCATTACCACAGTGCTTTTTAAATATTGAACAACAATTAGAAAGATAGGTGATAACATGGAAAATCAAGGAATTACGTTGGAAACAAAAAACGATGAATTAGTCATGAAATTATTGCATTATTTTATTACCGATAAAGATTATAATCCGATTGTATTACATGGTGCTAAAAATGAAATATGGTTAGAAAATTTAGACAACGAATATCAAATTATTCGTATTGTAACTGATTATATTCATAACAATGAGCAATTCCAATTTGATTTACTCAAAACCAAGAGTATTTTGAAAAAAATCAAGAAAAAAACGGTTTCTATGAAAATGGAAATGATATCGTTTTATTTAAATTTAGGTGACAATGTTACATTAATTAAAGAAAAACAGAAATTTGAACACATTTCTTGTATTCCTGTGTTTGATAATTCTACTGTGCATTTGCAATCTAATCAATTGGTTTGTGAAGCATTTCCTGATTTAGTAAAGCAGACAACCTTTAAAGAAAAAGGAGTAGAATTATTCATGCGCTTAACAAAGGATATTACAGCAAAATCTGAAAATGATGCGAAAGAAGCAGAAAATACTTTTCGCATGAAAAAACCAGTAGTAACTATGGCAATCATTGCATTGAATGTTTTAGTATTTATTTTGATGTATTTGCTTGGTAATGGTTCTACTGATACAGCAACACTTTTAAAATTTGGTGCCAATTTAGGAGAATTAGTACGAAGGGGACAAATATATCGTCTTATTACAAGTGCATTTGTTCATATTGGGTTTGTACATTTGCTATGTAACTGTTATTCTCTTTATGTAATAGGTCCCCAATTAGAAAGCTTTTTAGGTAAATGGAAATTTCTTCTTATTTATTTACTGAGCGCACTTGCTGGTAGTTTGTTATCTATTTCTTTTGGCAGCAGTCTAAAAATTAGTGCAGGAGCAAGTGGTGCTATTTTTGGTTTATTAGGTTCTTTACTTTATTTTGGTTATTATTATAGAGTTTATTTGGGAAGTGTACTTCGTTCGCAGTTAATCCCAATTATTCTTTTAAATTTATTTATCGGTTTTATGACGCCAGGAATTGATAATGCTTCACATATTGGTGGTTTAGTAGCAGGTGTATTTACAACAATGGCATTAGGTATTAATCATAAAACAACTACAACGGATCGTATAAACGGATGGATTATATCAATTATTTTCTTTGCGTTTTTAATTTATCTTGGATTTTTTAAAGCAGCTATGTAAATGGCTGCTTTTTTAATATAAAAAAAGAATGGTTTCCCATTCTTATAATTTTCTATATAGTCCAATTGCAATACCTAAAATAGATACTTGGTTTAAAATAATTGGATCCATTGTATCATTTTCAGGTTGTAGTCTAAAATAGTTAGATTCTTTATAAAAAGTTTTTAATGTAACTTCATTTTCTTCAGTCATAGCAACAACAATCTGTCCGTTACGAGCAGTGTTTTGTCTTTCTACTATAACGATATCGCCATCTAAAATACCAGCATTAATCATACTTTCTCCACTGACTTTTAAAGTAAATACTTCTTTATTTTTAGGAATTAAATAAGCGGGTAGAGCAAAATATTCACCAGGATTTTGAATTGCTTCTATAGGACTACCAGCAGTTATTTTTCCTAATAGAGGAACTTCGACTACTTCAACTTCTTTTGTAGCATATTCGTTGTCAACTAAAAGTTCTATTGCTCGATTTTTAGTTTCTTTTCTTCGAATTACACCTTTTTCTTCAAGATTTTCTAAATGGGCATGAATAGTAGCAGGACTAGAAACTCCTAAAGAGGCTCCGATTTCTCTAACAGTAGGTGGATATCCATACTTTACAATATATGATTTAATATAATCTAGTATTTCATTTTGGCGTTTTGTTAAATTTTTCATAAACCCTCCTTTTTACATCCTATGTACAGTATAACATGTAAAGTTTAAGAAGTCAAACATTTGTTTGTATTTTCCTATTGACACGAACACATGTTCGTTGTATGATAAAGATACGAAGAGGAGGATGTTATATGAAAGAATTATTTAAAAATAAGTTAATGATAGGATTTATGATATTTGTTGTTACTTTTACTTACATAACTGCAATGAATCAGAAAAAAATGGAGGAAGAATCACTTAATGCTGAAAAGCAATATATTGCAATGAACGTAAAATAATTTACTAGATAGCTCAATCCGTGATATAATATGTACAGAATAGAGAGGGATACCTATGACGATGGAAGAATTGATAATCCGTAATATAAAAACTCTAGGAATTGATATGATTAAAGAAGCTGGAAGTGGACATCCGGGAATAGTTTTAGATGCAGCTCCTATGATGTATACTTTATTTGCAAAACATTTTATTTATAATACAAACGATCCCCATTGGTTAAATCGTGATCGTTTTGTATTATCATCTGGACATGGCTCTGCTTTACTTTATGCAACAATGTTTTTATGTGGTTATCCACTAACGTTAGATGATTTAAAAAAATTTCGTAAATACGGTTCTAAAACTCCAGGACATCCTGAATATGGGATAACAGAGGGAGTAGAAGTGTCTACTGGACCACTTGGGCAAGGTATTGCTACAGCTGTTGGTCTTGCCTTAGGTGAAAAAATTCTTGAAAATAATTTTACAATAGAAAATAAAAAGAATAAAACTGAAAAAATGTTTGACTATCATGTATATTGCCTTTGTGGTGATGGCGATTTGATGGAAGGCGTTGCTTTAGAAGCTATATCGTTAGCTGGAACCTGGAAGTTAAATCATTTAATTGTATTATATGACTGTAATTCAGTAAGTTTGGATGGAGATACAAAACATACATTAAATGAAGATATTGTGAAACGTTTTGAAGCATGCCATTGGAATGTATTGGAAGTTGATAATGGGAATGATATCAAAGATATTGATCGAGCTTTAGACAAAGCTAAAAAGTCTTCACAACCAACTTTAATCAAAATAAAGACAAAAATAGGTGATGGGTCTTTATTAGAAGGAACAAATGCCGTTCATGGAAAAGTATTAGATGACCAAGACATGATACAATTAAAACATAAATTGGGAATGCCGGAAACTCCATTTTATTATCATGAAGGAGCAAAACAAACTTTTACAAGTTTTTTAGCAAATCATACAAGTTCAAAATATCAAGAATGGGCAAATGAATATCGAACTTATCAGAGTGAAGCGAGAGAAGAATTGCCAAGACAATTGAAGTTTTTATTTCACCGTGATGAATTTATTGATTTGTCAAAATTAGATTGGCAGTTACCTGATGAAGAAGAAAAAATAGCATTACGTGATGTGAATCAAATTGTAATGGAAGAAATCGCAAAACATTATCCTTATTTGTTAGGAGGAAGTGCTGATTTAGCAACTTCAACTAAAGTATATTTAAAAAATTATCCAGATATTGTAAATGAAAATAATTATGTAGGAAGAAATATATGGTTTGGTGTACGTGAACATGCTATGGGAGCAATTCTAAATGGTCTTGCATTAACTGGATTTCATCCATATGGTTCCACATTTCTTTCATTTTCTGATTATTTAAAGCCAGCCATTCGAATGACAGCACTTATGGATTTACCTGTTACATATATTTTTACGCATGATGACATTACGATAGGAAGTGATGGTCCAACTCATCAGCCTGTAGAACAATTAGCAATGTTACGTGCGATTCCCAATTTAAATGTATACCGTCCTTGTGATATGAAAGAAATTATTGGATGTTGGAATGAAATTTTTAAGAGCAAAAAACCAAGTGCTATCATTCTATCTAAAAATCCTGTTCAAACAATTTTTAATTCTAGTATCGATCAAGTGGCTAATGGGGCCTATATCATTGGAAAAGAAAGAAATACATTACATGGAATTTTAATTGCGACTGGATGTGAAGTACAAACGGCATTACGTTTAAAAGAAAAACTCTATCATGAAGAAGGAATTGATATTCGAGTAGTAAGTATGGTATGCATGGAAAACTTTTTAAAACAGCCAAAAGAGTATCAAGAACAAATTTTAACGCCATATATAAAAACATTTGTATTGGAATATTCATCATCTCTTAGTTGGTATCGTTTTGTTTACAATGATAAATTTTTATTTACGATGGACAATTTTGGTGCTAGCGGTTCGAAAGATGATGTATTAAAAGCAAACCATCTAGATTTTGACAGTATATTAAATAAAATGATTGATATTATAAAGTAGGAATTTCCTACTTTTTTTGACATCTTTTTTGTTCTTATTTTGTTATAACTAAAATGGTGATGACATGAGAACTTATTATTTATTTTTTATAAAAGAAGAAATCGCAAAGCAGTTTATACATCATGAATTTGAATTATTTTACACATTACAAAAACTATTAAAAAAAGATCGTAATTATCTAGAATATCAAGTGGCAAGTTATCGGCAATTATGTAATGAATGTCCAAAAGCAATTGTTGCATATTATTTAGAACGAAAGTATCATGTTATTGCAAAAAATCATGTATATCACATTCATAATGATTCATATATCATTCGTTCTAGTTATTTTAAAATTATTACAAATAAAACAATCCCATATTTATTTCGTTTACTAAATTTCACATATTCATATATCTTTGTATGTGATTTTGAAAATCAAGATTATTTTTATTTAAATTTTTTTATGAATGATTTAAAAATAAAAGTATAAGATATAGTAATACTTGTAAAATGAGGATATTTTTAGTAGAATACTAATAGGAGGTAATTACATGGACTGGATAGCATTTATAATGGATTTGTTAAAAGTGCTTGGCGGTTTTATTGCAGGAGCGGTTGTAGGATTTTTTGTAGCTCGCAATTACATGAAGAAATATATGAAAAAGAACCCACCAATCAATGAACAAATGATTAAGGGTATGATGATGCAAATGGGAAGAAAACCAAGCCAAAAACAAATTAATCAAATGATGAAATCAATGACGAAGTATATGGATTAGTCCAATACTTTTTTATTTATAAGGAGGAATATGAAGCCATTTATAGGGGTTGTATTAAGGCCTGAAAAAACTAGAGGGCATAATGATGTAATGGTGTTATATGATGCAGTTCGATGTGCAATTGTAAAATATGGTGGTATTCCTTTATGTATCATACCACCTACAATGATTTCATATGTTGATCAAACAAGAAAGGAAGTAAGAAGACTTACTGAAGAAGAAGAAAAAGACATAAATTGTCTTTTATGTCTTTGCAAAGGCGTGATATTACCTGGTGGAGATGAAATCATGGATTACGATTTATATATATTAGAATATTGTTATCAGAAAAAAATTCCAACATTAGGAATATGCATGGGAATGCAAGCGATGGGCTTAAAATTTGGAGGAAATGTGGAACCATTTTCTACAAATATAAATCATAAAATTAAAAAAAGTATGTATGCTCATTTGATAAAAATAGATTATAGTTCTAAATTATTGAAAATCTTAAAAAAATCAGTTATTTTAGTAAATAGTTTTCATAAATGTTCTGTAAAACATACTACGCTTGATGTAGTAGCTAAATCAGAAGATGGAATTATAGAAGCAATAGAAGATAAAAATCATCCTTTTTTTATTGGTGTTCAGTGGCACCCAGAAACAATGATTTCATATGATATAATGAGTCAACGACTTTTTGAAAGTTTTTTTCAAGCAGTAGAAAAAAGGTGAGAAAATGAAAGTAGAAGAATTAAAAGAACTTCTACATGGTGAATGGCTTTCTGGTAAAGTAAATAAAAAAAAGATTAAAAATATTGTAATAGACTCTAGAAAAGTGGAAAAAGATGATGTATTCCTTTGCATTATAGGAAAAACATTAGATGGCCATCAATATATAAAAGAAGCAGTTCAAAAAAGAGCCAGTGCAATTATTGTATCTAAAAAAGTTGATATAAAAACATCAATTCCAATTTTACTTGTCAAAGATACAAATCATGCATATTTTGAATTAGCAAAATATCATAAGAAAAAAATAAATCCAAAAGTAATAGCAGTTACAGGAAGTGTCGGAAAAACAACAACGAAAGAAATAATTGCTAAATTTTTAGAAACAAAATACTGTGTATTAAAAAACGAAGGGAATTTAAATAATCATATAGGAGTACCTATGACAATGCTTCAATTAAAACCTGAACATGAGGTGATTGTTTTAGAAATGGGGATGAACCATTTAGGAGAAATTAAACAATTGTCATTATTAGCAGAACCAAATACATCTATCATTACTAATATTGGAACAAGTCATATTGGTTATTTAAAATCTATGAAAAATATCTTTCGAGCAAAAATGGAAATTATAGAAGGTATGAATCAAGGAACTTTAATTGTACCTAAAAAGGATCGATATTTAAAAAAAGTTAAAAATATAAAATCAGTTCAAGTAATACACGTTGATTCTCTTTCTTTTCATACCAAAATAAAAAAAGAAGAAGAAAAAATGATAGTTCAGATTCAATATGGTTCTAAAGTATTCCAAGTTCTATTACCAAGATGTGCTGAACATTTATTAAATAATATTTATCTTGCATTACAAGTGGGAATTATTTATCAAGTTCCGATGGAAAATATGATAAATGTGTTACAAAATATGTCTTTTCAATTACCGAGTAGGCTAGAACATATAAAAATAAATTCATATCAAACAATTATTAATGATACATATAATGCGTCATTTGAATCTACAAAAGCATCATTAGAATATCTTAAAAAGTTATCAGGAACAAAATGTTTTATTTTTGGCGATATTTTAGAATTAGGACTAAAGAGCAAATCTATACATAAAAAATTAGGAAAAATATTTGCAAAAGAAAAAAATATTTATTATATTTTAATAGGTAAAGAAACCAAAGTAATGAAAAAATACTTAAACAATTGTTTATGGTTTGAAAACATAGAAGAGTATAAAGATTATATAACGATTCATCCTTTAACTGAAAATTATATTTTGTTAAAAGGGAGTAGGAAAATGCATATCGAAGAAGTGATAGAAAAAATAAAATAAAGCCAATGGCTTTATTTTTCATGTAAAGTAAAATGTATCCCAACCATTCCCCCAAAGATGGAAGTGATAAATAATATGATATAAAAAATCATATCTTTTATATGAAAACTTTTATCAATTCCTAATAATTGAAAAAGTAATAGGAAAATACTAACCATGATTGCAAATTTAAATCCTTCGAGCCATCCTTTTTTCGTAGCAGATACACTCATAAAGAATCCCCCACCAAAAAAGCTAAGTAGTAGAATTATCATTTTAATTATAGAAATCGTTTTATAAGATAAAACACCAAAATAATAAAAAATAGAGAGAAAGAATGTGAAAACAAGAATAATACTAATAAAAATCAGAAAAGAGACCCCATATTTTTTTATATTTTTTAAATAGTTCATAAAATCACCTAATTCATTATACGTATTGTATAAAAAAATATGAATTGTACATGATGTTTTTAGGTGATAATATGTTAGAATTTTTATGGAAATTGAATCTCATTTATTTATTTTTTTTAATTGTTTGTCGTTTTGAAAAAAAGAAAGATATTTCAAAATTAACGTATTTAGAATTGATTCATCTTTTATTACTTGTAGTTTTTTCTATTTATGTTTGTAGCCAACCAGGTATAAAGTTTTATTTATACAGTATGGTTTTAATCTGCTTCTGGATGGTACAAAAAATATTATTATATTTATTAGAAAGAGAAGAAAAATTAAAAAAAGCTTTTGTAAAAACGCCTACTATGCTAATTGAAAATGGTAAATTAAATTTTAAAGAACTTAGTAAAATTCATTATAGTTTAGATTATTTATTTGTAAAGTTAAAAGAAGAGGGAATCCATAATATAGAAGATGTAAATTATGCGGTATTAGAAGAAAATGGAGGGATTGCAATCTTTAAAAAAGAGGGGAATGATTATCCTTATCCATTAGTTTTAGATGGAATTGTAAATATGAGTGGGCTGAATGAAATTGGTAAAGATATTAAATGGTTAAATAAAATATTAAAAGGAAAGGGCGTATCATTAGACGAAGTATTTTATGCATTTCAAAAAAACAACCATACTTTTGTTATAAAAAAGAAAGAATGTCTAACTCAATAGCCATTCTTATTTTTCAATATAATTGTAACTAACAGAACGAATTAAACGATTCATGATGGCAATCCCTAATCCTTCTTTTTTCACACCTTCAATAATAATAAAATCAGCTTGTACATGATCTACTTGTCTTAATAATGTAAATATATTATGCATTACTTCATCTAAATGATTGATGTGTCCGTAAACATAAAATTGATGATTCGGAAAATATTTTTTATGTTCTGCAAAACCAATAATTGCAGTATTTTCTGTCAAATGTTCTTTTACCAATTCAATCATTTGTTCTTCATTTTCAGAATATACCATAAGTGCTTTTGTATTAGGTGCATAATGTTTATATTTCATTCCAGGGCTTTCTACTTTTCCAGTTGCACATTTAAATATGTGTGAATCTAATTTACAAGTTCCTACTACAGCTTCAATATCTTGTGGTGTTATTTTTCCTGGCCTTAAAATAGTAGGTATTCCATTAATCACTTTACACACAGTAGATTCAACACCAATAGTAGTCATTCCACCATCAATCATAAATGCTACTTTGCCATCAAATTCTTCTTCAATATCTTCTAACTTTGTACCACTTGGACGACTTGAAATGTTTGCGCTTGGAGCACAAATAGGACAATTTGCATATTCAATTAATTTTCTTGCAATTTCATTTTCAGGCATACGAATACCTACAGTATCTAAACCTGCTGTAACAATAGAAGGAACATTTTTCTTCTTTCTTAAAATTAATGTAAATGGTCCTGGGAAAAAGGCATCAATTAATTTTTGTTCCATTTCACTTGGTTCTTCAACAAGATCTTTTAACATATCAAAATTAGCAATATGTACAATCAAAGGATTATCGTTAGCACGACCTTTTGCTCTAAAAATATCGGAAGCTGCTGTTTCATTTAAAGCATTTGCTCCAATTCCATAAACTGTTTCGGTTGGAAAGATTCCGATTTCTCCGTGACGAAGAAGTTCACCACATTTTTTTAATCCTTCTTCATCTATATGTGTTTTACAATCTATTATTTTTGTATTCATACTCATCACCAAACTAGATTATACTACAAGTATTACTTAATTTGCAATTTCATTCAATATGTGATAGTATGGAAAGCACCGACAAAGAAAGGAGAAGTTGATATGGCAATCGATTTTAAAGAAGAATTATTTTATCGTACTTTTTTACATGAAATATTACGAAGTTTTTATAATACAAATATTATGACAAATAAGTATAGAGAAAAAGATGGAAGATTAGTATTTGACATTTATATCACTGATGAAGTGGAAACTTTAAATACAAAAGCCTTTATTTATGATTTGGAACAAAATTGTAAAAAACATATCATTTATTTTGAACAACCTTTAGATTTTGCACTTGCTAAGATTGAAATATCACAAGATATTCCTAATTTATTAACGGTACGTTTTTTCCAAAAGAATCAATTAAATCAAATTGAAACACACTTGCCAATGACAGAAATGTATTTTACAGATTTTCACCATGCCATGGAAAATGGATTTGATTTATCAAAAAATATTTATTTAGATTCATATTGCCCAGACAATTCTTTTTATTTTCAACAATTACATTATCATTTAAATCAGTTAGATAAATTTATAGTAAAAGGCAATGATGATCAAGCAAAATATGAAAAAGAGTATATTCAAAATTTAAATGAAAGTTGGATTGAATCTATAGAACAATATAATCAAAATATAAATGATATCAAACAAATGTTAAAGTATGAAAAAAAATTTCAAAAAACAAAATAACACAACACGATTAATGTTGTGTTGTTTTTTTATTTAACAGACAAAATACGTGTCTTGCTTGATGGATTGTAACAAATATAATATTAAAAGATAAAGCAATTACTAAAGCCCACAAACCAATTTTTAAATAGCAGCAAATAAATAATAAAATAGTGCGAAAAATCATGCCTAGTAATGTTCCTTTCATTGCTGTTTTTGCTTGTTCCATGGCTTGCAAGGAAGCAGTTAATGGAGCTTGAATATAGTGCAATAAAAAAATAGGTGCTAATACTCTTAGATAAAGTACGCCTTCTTTTGTTTGATAAATTATTTGAAGTGGGAGAGTGGGATAAAGAATAAATAAAAGTGTAATAGGTAATCCAATGGAAAAAGATACAAATAAAGCCATTTTTAATCTTTTTTTTGTTGCTTTATATTTTTTTTGGCTATAACTTTTACTAATGACTGGAACTAATGCTTGACTAATAGCCATGGTAAAAAAACTTGGCATTGTAAGCATTGGTAGAACATAGCCATTTAAAATGCCATATTCATTTACAATAAATTGGTTTGAATACCCCACACTTAATAAAACATGTGTCATAATAATTGGTTCTAAAAAATAGCCAATACTACCAATAAAACGCGAACCAGTAGCCGGTAAAGAAATATTTAATATTTTTTTTATAACTGACCATTTAGGAATAAAATCAAATTTTGTAATTTTTATTTTTTTAGGTAAGAAACAAAAAAGGATAATAATAGAAGTCATTTCACTTACGATGTTGGAAAGAACAATAAACGCCACAGCATATTCAATTCCATAAACTAAGAAATAGGGAATTCCAAAAGCAAGTGTAAATAGCCAAACAATATCTTCAACAACACAAGAAAACACATGAGGGAACATTTTTTCAGTACCAAAAAAATAGCCTCTTAAAATACTAGAAACACTAATAAAAGGTAAAACAAAACCAATCATAAGAAAAGCGTAATAACATCGTGGCTCGTGAACTAAAGAATATGCTAAAAATTTGGCAGAAACAATTAGAAAGCACATGAGTATTATATTTATAATAAAAACAATGGGGATACATGATAAAATAATTTCTTTTGCCTTATTTTCCTCTTTTGCAATTAATGTAGATATAGCAATAGGTAGTCCTAATTGTGCTAAAGAAATTAATAGCATGAAAGTAGGTGAAAGTAACATGTAAATTCCCATTCCTGTACTACCAATATTTCTTGTCATGACTATTTTAATAATCATTCCTAATATTTTTGTAATAGCGCCACCAATTAATAAAATCATTGTAGAGCGAATAAATTTTGTCTTCATATTCCCCCCTTATCTAACACATTTTATGTTTTTTTTAAAAAAAGAGACCATGATATCATCCTTTTTTCTATTTTTATCTTTCAAATTTGAAAAAAAATAGGTATAATGATTATGTATGAGAAAGTTAGGTGAAAGTATGGAAATTACTTTTCAATCAGAGCAGGAATTATATCGTTATGTATTACCTGCACTTCATGCAAAAAGTATGGATTTAAAGCGTCATCAAATGCCTTATATCAAAGAAGAAGATATTTGGAATTTTTTGAAAGAAAAAATTTGGTTGCATCAAAAAAATTTAGAATTACATCAAATTGTAAATGATATTATGAATTGCGATGAAATAAAAATTGATGATTATTTTAAAACTGTATTGGAAAGAAAAAGAAGAAAGCCGAACTTTAAAGATTTTTAGGAGGAGTTACATATGAAAGAAAAGAAAAACAACAAAAAAGTCATTCTTTATACAATTATTATGTTATTATTGTCTGTTGGAATTTGCTTTTTAGTAAATCCAATTTTCCGCCAATTAAATTTTGGATTAGATTTACAAGGTGGATTTGAAGTTTTATATCAAGTAAAGAGTGTCGATGGTAAAAAGGTAACAAAAGATATGGTTACCAATACTTATAAAACAGTTCAAAGAAGAATTGATAGCTTAGGAGTTAGTGAACCTAGTATTGTAGTTGAAGGGGATGATAAAATCCGTATTCAATTAGCTGGAGTTACAAATTCTGATGAAGCACGTAGCATGTTAAAACAAGCTGCGAATTTAACATTCCGTGATACAAATGATAATTTGTTAATGGATGCATCTGTTTTACGTAGTGGAGGAGCAAAAGTTTCTACTGATTCTAGTGGTAGACCAGCTGTTGCACTTAGTATTAAAGATAAAGATAAGTTTTATGACGTTACAAAAAAAGTAAGTGGTATGAAAGATAACCGTATTGTAATTTGGTTAGATTATGAAGAGGGCTCATCTTTTCAAACAGAACAATATATGTGTGGTACTGCAAATTCAAATTGTTTAAGTGTTGCATCTGTTTCACAAGGATTTGCAAGCGATGTTATTATTCAAGGAAACTTTACAGAAGAAGAAGTAAATAATTTAGTAGATTTAATTAATTCTGGAAGTTTACCAACCAAATTAGAGGAAATTTCTTCTAAAACAGTAGGAGCACAATTTGGAGATCAATCACTTGAAAAAACTTTTACAGCTGGAGTGATTTCTGTATTAGTGATTATGGTATTTATGATTTGCATTTATCGTTTTGCTGGTTTGGTATCTAGCTTTGGGTTACTTATTTATACAATTTTAACTTTTGGTGTTTATTGGTTAATTGGCGGTGTATTAACACTCCCTGGTATTGCCGCAGTAGTAATTGGAATAGGTATGGCTGTTGATGCAAATGTAATTACTTATTCTCGTATTCGCGATGAATTATACAAAGGAACAAAATTAGATATGGCTTTCCAATTAGGAAACAAAAATTCATTCTGGACTATTTTTGATTCTAATTTTACTACTTTAATTGTAGCAATTATACTATTTATCTTTGGTGAAAGTAGTGTAAAAGGATTTGCTACACTATTGATGATTAGTATTTTTGTGACAATGTTTGTCATGGTATTTATCTTAAGACATATTTTAAAATTGTTTGTAAAAACAGGATGGTTCCGTGATAAAACAAGTTTATTTATTGGTGCAAAAAAAGAACGTATTCCTGATATTTCTAAAAAGGAAAAAAGCAATTATCAACCATTTGCTAAATTAGAATTTGCACGTAAAAGAAATGTATTTTACACTTTGACTATTATTTTGGCAGTCATTTCTATCATTTCTCTTGCAACGCAAGGATTACGTTTAGGAATTGACTTTAAAGGTGGTAGTAGCATTACAGTAACAAGTGACAAAGAAGTTACTGAAAAAGACTTTAGAACTGATTTAAAAGAATTAGGTTTAAAAGTTGAAAATATTGATGAACTAACTGGTGGTGCAATCAGTGCAAAAGTAGAAGAAACACTTTCTCAGAAAAAGACAAAACAAGTTGAAAATTACTTTAATGAAAAATATGAAGCATCAACAGAAATTGGTGTAGTATCTGATATTGTCAAAAAGGAATTAATTAAAAATGCAATTATCTCATTATTAATTGCAGGTGTTGCAATCGGATTATATATTTCAATGCGCTTTACATTTACATATGCTGTAGGTGCATTAGTTGCACTTTTCCATGATGTATTCATGATGGTAGGACTATTTAGTATTTTTAGATTAGAAGTAACAAGTATTTTTATTGCAGCAATTCTTTCAATTGTTGGATATTCTATTAATGATACCATTGTTACATTTGATCGTATTCGTGAAAACTTAGATAAAAAATATCATGGTAAATTGAAAAATAAAGAACAATATATTGAATTAGTAAATGAAAGTTTAAGAGAAACTTTCGGACGTAGTCTAATTACAACAATTACAACATTGATACCAGTTGTTATATTAATTTTATTTGGTAGTCACGATATTTTAAATTTCAACATTGCTTTACTATTTGGATTAGTATTAGGGGTATATAGTTCATTATTTATAGCAAGTCAGTTATGGTTAGATCTTGATTATCATCATAGTAAAAAAGAAAAGAAAAAGCCAAAAAAAGAAGTCAAAGAAGACGAAGAAATTTTAATAAAAGGAATAAATGCATAGGAAAGTGATAATATGACAAAAGTAAATCAAAATATATGTTTCGACGATGTTTTAAAAATTGTCAAAACGTATATTGATAAAGAAGATGAATTAGCATGTATACAAAAAGCATATTTATATGCAAAAGAAAAACATATGGGCGAAATACGTTTAACAGGGGATGATTATATCAATCATCCTTTGAACGTTGCATATATTTTAGCGAAACTTTCATCTGATTATCAAACAATTTGCGCTGGATTATTACATGATATATTAGAAAATCCAGCTAATTCTAAAGAAGAATTAGAAGAACAATTTGGAAGTGATATTACATCATTAGTAGAAGGAATTACTACAATCAATCGTTTAAATTTCAATGGTGAAACTGATTCTAAATTAGCAAGTCAAAGAAAAATTTTAGTAGGTTTAACGGAAGATGTTCGTGTTATTTTCATTAAATTGGCTGATCGTTTACATAATATGCGCACACTATGGGCTATTGATTCTAAATCACAAAAAGAAAAGGCAAAAGAAACACTGGATATTTTAGTTCCTATTGCTGCACGTCTTGGTATGAACCAAATTAAAAGTGAATTAGAAGATTTATGCCTAAGATATTCGAAACCCGATGTATATTTTTCAATTGTAGAAGCATTGAATGAAACAAAAATAGAACGTGATAAAACTGTTGAAAAAATGATTCAAGAAGTTCAAGAAATATTAAACGAAAATCATATTGAATATAAAATAAAGGGTCGTAGTAAAAGTATTTATAGTATTTATAAAAAACTTGATAAAGGAAGAAGTTTTAATGATA
>ENA-ORNF01001104-ORNF01001104.1-human-gut-metagenome-genome-assembly--contig:-NODE-1104-length-24874-cov-7.075104_pt1 | contig 24874 bp, 39 predicted proteins | sample MGYA00242110_ERZ509012 | MGnify/ENA primary metagenome ERZ509012 (study PRJEB26280, sample SAMEA2338714) | human gut metagenome | biome: human gut; feature: human-associated habitat; material: faeces...
TATAATTAAAAAATTTGGATACTTTTTCTCAATTAATTCAATTTCTTGTTTTTCTTCTTCTGTATTGTATTTGAATAAATGATGAGCATAATATAGTTTTTTAACATCAACCATAAAAATTACCTCCTAACAAAATTGTTTACTTTAATTAACTGATTTATTGAAATATATAGTAACTAATTTCTTTTGATATATAGATTATACATTATTTCCTCTTAAAAGTAAACAGAAAAAGAGACAATCTCAAAGATTATCCCTTTATTACATATTTAAATTTTCTTGTCCCTGGATCAGAGCAAGTTTAAACTCATCCATGACTTTTTCTCCGTTACAGTAGTAGAGCTTCCCAGTTATTCTGCCTTCGCAATCATAAAAAATCTTAGCTGGGCCATCTTCTCTATGATAGTTTTCATCTTTACACCAATATTGTGCTTTCAATTCTCCATTTCGATGATAATTAGTTACTGCCGGGCCACCTTTTCTATCATAATGCCCTTCTTGATTAAGATAGATTTTTGATTTAAGTTTACCTTTTTCAAACATTAACTTATTTGGTCTATCATCTTTAAATAAGTGGTACTTATAATTATCAAAAAGATTCAATTTTCTCAATCCTTCAACCAGTAAATTATACTTAATATTATTGAGAAGATTTAACTTCCTTAATCCTTCAATATCCAGATAGATGTTTTCAAAAACAGATATGTCAAGGTAATCTCTACTTAGTTCATAGCCAAAAGCATCAAAACTACTAGTTATTGCATAAGTTTCATTTTCTTCTTTAACTATTTTTGATTGTTTACTGTAATTCCGATCATAGTAAAAGTAACAATAATCGTTATAGTTAATCGAATCAAAACTTCCATTCTCATTTTTCTTAAAAAAATAGAATTCCTTCATGAAAGATCCTCCGATAGTATCGTCTATATTAACTATACAATATGCATCATCTTTTTTATCATAACCAATTCTATAATTATTGCTATTATTAAATTTAAAATCAAAATTTTCTAATCCAAACTTATTAATCAAATTTTTAAAATTAGAATTGCCCCAAGCCATAAAGTTCAACTCCTAACAATTAACTTCCTTTATATATATAAATTATACATTGTTTTCTTTTAAAAGTAAATAGAAAAAGAGACAATCTTAAAGATCATCCCTCCATTGTGTCCCAATTAATATTTGAATTTTCTTTAACTTGGATTAGAGCAAGTTCAAATTCATCTGTGATCTTTTTTCCTTTATAATAGTAGAGCTTCTCGGTTATTTTACCTTCACAATCATAGAAAATTTGAGCTGGGCCATCTTCTCTATGGTAGTGGTCGTCTTCACACCAAAACTCTGCTTTCAATTCTCCATTTCGTCCATAAATAATTACTGCTGGACCATCTTGTTTATCGCAATGACCTTTACAATTAATGTAGATTTCTGATTTAAGCTTACCTTTTTCAAACCTCAGCTTATTTGATCTGTTATCTTTAAATAAGTGATACTTACAGTCATTAAAAAGATTTAGATTTTTTAATTCTTCAACATCTAAGTAAATATTCTTAAAAACATCTATGTCAAGGTACTTTCTACTTAACTCATCATTAAGAACATTAAAACTACTAGTTATCACATATGTTTCATTTTCTTCTTTAACTATTTTTGATTTTTCACTAAAACTCCGATCATAGTAAAAGTAGCAATGGCCGTTATAATTAACTGAATCGAAACTTCCATTCTCATTTTTCTTAAAAAAATAGAGTTCTTTTATATAAAACCAAAACTTATCGGTATTGCCATCTGTGTTGAATACACAATATACATCATCTTTTTCATTGTAACCAATTCCACAATTATTTTTATCGTCAAATTTGAAATCAAAATCTTCTAAACCAAACTTATTAAGTAAATTTTTAAATTTAGAATTACCACAAGTCATAGAACTCAACTCCTAATAACTATTTCCTTTTTATATAAATTATACACTAATTCTTTTTAAAAGTAAATAGAAAAAGAGACAATCTTAAAGATTATCTCTCATTGTTTTCCAATCTATATCTAAATTTTCTTGGCCTTGGATAATCGAAAGTTTAAACTCATCCTTAATTTCTTTACCTTTATAATAGTAATATTTACCAGTTATGTTACCTTCAGAATCATAAAAAATCTTAGCAGGGCCATCAGTTCTATGAAGCTGACCTTTAGTTCTAAAAGCTATTTCTTTATACTGTCCATTACCCCACCACGTTATTTTACTAGGTAAATTCTCAATTTCATCTGCATAACTAATTGTTTTTAATTTATGAGTGTTTTTGTCAAACTCAATGTAATATGGTTTGTGATCGATGTCTAATCTTTGATTTAGAAAATCTAAAGTTGTTATCGTATTAATTTCTTCAGTTTCTCTATCATAAGTAATCCTTTGTTTATCTCCATTTTGTGCATATAATGTAACTTCAACATAAACATTAGAGTCTCTAACTACTCTCCTTACAGCTTTGTCTTTGTAAACCACTTTTTTAAATGATGGTTTGAATTCTGAGTATTTCATAAGACATATTACTTATTGAAACTCAAATCTATAGAATTAATTAGAGAATTTTGAGCCACAATTATACTTCTACCAACCCTAATCTTTTGTTCATCTGTCATTGTTTTAAATCTATCATTATAGTCATTAAACAATTCTTTTGTAGAACTAATAGCATTTCGAAGGTTTTCGTTATCTGTAGTAGTAATAAATTCCATTCTATACTCTTGATCGTAATCTGGATATTTTACCTTATCTCTTAAAGACAAAAACATTGCTAATGGTCTAGCATAAGATTTATCGTCATAAAGGCTCTTATAAACTGCTAATTCTCCACTGTCTATATCACTATTATGAACAAATTCATTATCTTTTTCATAAATAATTATCGGTACTTCTTTTTCAGTATGGACTACATGAAATACTTCTTTTAAATTTTCAATATCTTTTGCTGGTTTAGATTGTGCCACAGCTATATAGAGTTTGCCTTTGAAATGTCTATATATTCCTGGAACTATTAATTTTCTCATATTCATTTTCTCCTTTTCTAATTAATTTTTATATAGTTATTATATACTAATTTCTTAAAACTGGTAACAGAAGTGGTGGACTTTTTATTAAGAACTTTTTTGACACATAATTTAAGGACCTCAAAAAACTTTTGAGATCCTTATTTTCTTCGCTAGTTAGATTTAATATTCATCTTATTCATAAATGTTAACGCCTGTATAGCTTTCTAATTCAGGATCTTCTGTAACTTTTTCATTAACTACATTACTATTAACCTTAAGGTCCACATTAACTATATTATCATTATTATCAACAAATACTTGACCGACTTCTTGATTTTCAACACTAATTATTAAAGAATTACAAAAATTTGGAACATCCTCAATTACTACTTCTTTACCTTCAGTATATCTTTCTATCAAACTTTCTAAACTTTTTAAATTTCTCATATTCTCAAAATCTCCAAAAAAATCTTTGATTTAAATTATAAGTTAATTATACAACATTTTCTTCAGTTTGTAAATAGTTTTTTTAAGAGTTTTTCTAATTTGTTTGTTGAATACTAAATGTTTTCGTTAACCTCCAAACCTTTATTTAAAAAATGAGTAGGAAAAAACAGTAACGGTCGGATTTTTCTTACTTAGTTTTGCAATTTCATTATTTTGATAAGTTCGTTCTTCCTTGCTAAAATACTGATTTTTTCTTGTTTTTGTTTTCATTTTTAAAAATCTCCTTTAAGTTTAAAATGTTAATGAGAAAATGTTACCTTGTGCTCCTGATCAGAGCATTCGGGCATTTTCTTTTTTATTAATTTTAAAAAATTATAACATAATGATATAGGATCGCTAAGTTTGATATGACATTTGGTTACATAAACTTTTTATCACTTTTAAACGTAAATGTAAATTTATATAACAAAATAATTCAGATTGTAAATTAATTTGTATTAACTCACTAGAGCATTAAACACTCCATCCAAGGAACCCATACTATCCCCTAAACTAATAAATTAATTATTAGTTATTTCAAACAATTTTTGCTTAAATTTAAATCTATTTGAGATTTTAGGTTCACTAATTAATTGAGTATCAGCAACTTCTTTTTGAAATTCTTCTTTGAATTTTGGATTAGTAAACCTATCTTTAATATTTATTGCAGCATTTATATCTGCGTTATTTTCATGTCCACACTTTTCACAACAAAACGTTTCTTGTGATTTTCTATTCTTTTTACTTATATGTCCACATTTCGGACACATTTGTGATGTAAAATCTGGATTAACTAAAACTACGTTAACATTATAATTTCTACTCATTTTAATTACCGTATCTTTCATTGAATAAATTCTAAGTAATGAGAAAAGTTCATTGTAATTTAATTCTTCTTCATATTGTTTATTATTAAATTTGCATTTTTTTAAGTTTCTTTCAAGATTTTCCATTACCAAAATTGAATCTTTATGAGTACTAAGCAATTGATGGCAAGCATAATTTTGCAAATATTCTACTTGCTTATTAATTTTATTTTGAATTCTCTTTTGTCTCTTTGAATATTTTGTTGGTAATTTTAATCTATCTCTTTGAGATTGAATTGCTTTTAATTTTTTCTTTTCTTTTACTATTTTATTCACTAAATGATTATCAATTTCTTGAGTCTCGTAATTAGATAAAGCAAAAATATTATGTTTAGTATTTACATCTACTCCAAGAATTTGTTTTCCTTTATAATTATCAGAAATGTTTTTTTCAATATCTCTAACTAATGTAATTTTTACTTCTTTTTTAACTTCATCAAATGAAATTTGAATTTGATATTGTTTTTGGCCATTTGCTTTATTCAAATTATATTTATAATCTTTAAAAATGCCATGATATTTTTTCGAATGTCTTACTGGTAAATCTATTGTTGCTATTTTTGGTAAATTTATATGAACTATAGTATTAGTTAAATTTATATGAGATTTCTCTAGCATCCCACTAACATTCATAGTTTTTCCTATAACATTCATATGATTAAAAGTTAAAGATTTATAAGTTACTTTGGTAATTTTTTTAATTATAAAATCTTGAGTATATCTAACCATTGAGATAAAATTTAAATTAGTTTGACCTTTAAAAAAATTTTTAGTTTTTATATCATTATAAATTTTTCTTAAATACATATAAAAATGTAAGTGTATAAATTCATTATACATTAATTCTTTATTTTGCTTTTGAATCTTAATTAATTCTTTTTTCTCTTTAAGATACTTTTTTTCTAAAAAATCTTCAAACTCTTGTTGATCTTTAAAATATCTTACCATATAGTTAAAAAGAAATCTATATGGATGGCTATACATATCAATTTTGTAATGTTTTTTAATGAACATATCTAAATTAGTTTTATATTTTGTATAAACATCACTTATAGCTAACTGGCAATCGATAGCCGATACTTTAGTTTGTTTATTTAAATGTTTTAATTTTTTATGAAGATCATAAGCAGTAACTTCATTATAAAAAATTTTTTGTCTATAGTTATTGTAAACTATTTCAGAAACTATATTTCTAAAATTTTTAGCTTCTATTGCGTAAGCTTCTAATAATTCATATTTACTTTGATTCAATTTATAAGTCTTATATGAATATGCTCTATTTTTAAAAACTGTTTGATTAATTTTGTTTCACCTCCTTTTTTAATACTATTAGTAAGTTTTCTTACCTTTATTATAGTTTAATTATAAACCATTTTCTTGATTTTGTAAATAGTAATTTTAAAATAGTATGGTATTTTCTAGTCTAAATTAAAGACATATGTGTTACTATGTCACATTTTTATATAAATTAATTACTTATAAAAGTAAACAGAAAAAAAGAAGAGGTAAAACTCTCCTAATAAGGTATTCCTACTAATTCTAAAACTAAGATTAACTTATCTATCAAAAACATTTCTTTAGAACAGTCCTTAATAGTTTTTTCCTTTGTAATATTAAACCCTTCGTAGTGGCTTATTTCGATCGATCTTAAAGTTTTGAAAAAATTTAAAAATTTTTTGCCTTCCGAAAAACTATAGCTAGCAATATCAGAACCATCTAAGTTATAAATCTTAGCAACATGCCCAAAATTATATGATACCTCTGATCTTTCTACTAAAGCAATTTTAAATATTTCGTTATTAATATAATTCAATACTATATATTGTTTTCCATCTGAAAACAACAAACTTTTTACGGTGTTAAAAACCGAACCATATCCCGTACCAATTAATTCAAAATCATTTGTGTCAATCTTAAATTCTTCATCTAAAAGATCTTTTAGTTCGTCCTCTACTAAAAGTATTACTCCCATTTTCTCGTCCATAGTGTTTTCACTTCCCTTTGATTAAAAATACAATGTAAAAAATTTACAATCATTTTAGGGAAAATATATTAATCAATTGCTTATTACGGTTCGAAATGCACCAGAATGCATTCAGATTAATTCTAATTAATTCAATTAAGAATTTATCAACCAAACCTTCAACCATCTCAAAATACATTCTAGTGCATTAGATCATTAATTACAAAATTTTCACTTTCCTCTTCTTTTACCTTAAAAGAATTTACCTCCATAATCTTTAATTTTCCATTTTGAAAAAACAAACAATTAGTTCCTCTTCTATTTACTAACTTATTACCATCAATAATACAAATTGGCTGATGACAAACTTTATTGTTTACAATTACAGAACTAATGGCTTTAATTTTATTTTCATTGTAGCAAACTAAAATTTTATCATATTCTTTTTCAAGTAAAATAAACTTATTTTTAGGGTTACTAATTCCTTCTCCTTCTCCAACTTGAGTAAACTTACTTATGTCTATTCCAAGATATTTTTTGATTATATTCTTTAATCGATTATTCATTAACACACCTCTCATGCCATTTAGAATTTATTCAGATCAATTCTAATTAATCCAATTAAGAATTTATCAACCAAATATTCAACCATCTCAAAACGCATTCTAGTGCATTCTACGTATGATCTTTAATTTATTGATAATAGTTAATTTAAACTAAAAAACCTTCTAACCTACTCACAATTAAGATTTTATCAGCATCAAACATTTTACCATCATAAGTGTATTCATTATTCCCATATTTCAAATTAGTAGGGTCACAATTCATAGTAGAAATTGTTGTTTTACCGTCTTCATATTCAACGAACGCCATACCAACTTGTAGATCCAAGGCAAGTTTTAAAAATTCATCATTATATTCAACAAATACTACTGGATTGTAGCCGTCTCGTATTAATTCACAAAAAGTAATCCTATTGTTATCAGTAATTATTATTCCAAATATTCTTTCTTTATAAGTATAAATTAAACAAAAATAGTCTCTACAATAGAAAGCTTTAGTTAAGAATTTAAATTTATTAATATCTACGTCAAAAAAATCATTTACTATTTTTATTAATTCTTTATTTAATTTAATTTCATTATTCATCAAAACACCTCTTTTAACTTGTGTATGTTTTTTTTAAAAACCTTCTAATTTACTCACGATTAAAATTTCATCAATGTCAAACATTTTACCATCATAGATATACTCTTTGTTATTGTAACTTAGAACTTTAGAATTACAATTTATAGTAGAGACTTTTGTTTCATTTTTATTATATTCTGCAATTACTATACCATCGCGCAAATTTAATGTTAACTGTAATAGTTCATCTTCATATACAATGACGACTGGTGAATTGATTCCGCCTGGAATTAACTGGCAAAACGTAATCGTGTCCTTATCTGTAATTATTATTCCAATTTTTTTTCCTTCATAGCTATAGATTAAACAAACACAGCTTTTTCCATAGCTAGCTTTGGTTAAAAATTTGAGTTTGTTGACATTCACATTAAAACACCTGTTTACTATTTTAATTAATTTTTTATCCAACTTAATTTCATTATCCATCAAAACACCTCTTTTCATCCTAAATTATATATTAATTATATACTAAAAATTAACAAAAGTAAACAAAAAGAGAACTTTTTAGTCCTCTTCCGCTATTCCACCTAATTTAAAAATCAATCTAATAGGATCAAAATTGACCTCATCAGCTTCACTCACCATCTGAAACGTCCCATATTCAAATGCAAATCTAAATCTCTTACCATTTTCAGTACTTATAAGTTCAAGACTTACAGGCAAATAAAAGCATTCACCATAAAAAACTTTAGCCAAATAACTATGGCCTTCTTTATTTTTTAACAAATATTTAAAATCGTTATTAGCAAAACTTAAATAAACGTTATTACTTGTACGGTAAAAATTATAGCCAGTGATGTGATCATTTAATAAGTCAATTCCATATATCTTCTTAAGTTTTTCGTTAACTTCTTTATCTATATTAATTAAATTACGTATCGATTCCTCTTTCAAATTGTGTATCTCCTTTGTGCTTTTTAAAAAAATAATCTTTAGTTAAAACGATAGCCCTCTAACTTTAAAGCAACAATTTCTGCATCAAAATCAAATGCTTTACCTTCAAAAACGGTCTTAACAGTGTCTTCATTAAAGGTATTCTTTACAAGAACTGTATTCATTCCATTATATTCAAGTCCAGCAGTTCGATCTGAGTAAGTAAAAGTAAACTTACCATCCGGAATTTCGTTGACAAAAGACAACATTAAAAATTCATAAAAAAATCCTATTCCAAGTTTACCTCTATCAGTTTGATACAGAAGAAAACATTTGTTGTAAAACGTAAATCCAGGACCAATATACTCTAGATATTTTATTTTAAAAAATTTTTTAACTTCTTCTTTTAACTCTTCGTTCAATTTATACTCCTTATAATACAACGAAGTCTTCATTTAGATGTACTTCGATAAGTTCTTCACAAACTTCAACTCCACCAATTTTATTTAAAACCAAAATCTTTTTAAAATCAAATAAAGGTTCTTTTAATTTAATTGTATTTTTAGTTTTCTTGCATCTTCCTATATAATTGTATGTTTTAAAAGACAAAGAATACTTATAATCATCTTCCCTTTTTATTTTGACTTTGCCATATTCAGAATTATACATTAAAACATTTTTTCCATAAAGCATACCTTCGTCTAATCTCATTATCTCAATTGTATCATTATCATATAGTATGATTTCTATGAAAACTCCATCGTTATGGAACACTACTCCTATATGTTTTCCATTGTCCAATTCTTCCATTAAAATTATTTTGAAATTTTTAAAATCTATATTAAAAAAATCACTAATCAAATTCTTTAAAACATTACTCATCATCATACCCAATACCCCTCTTCTCATTCAATTTTACTCATTTACTATTAACCTAATACCATTCTATACAAGTAACCACCCATTAGTTACAAGTTTCATATATCATTTTTTTACAAAATTTTCTATCGAAGAATTACCTCCTAACAACATTTATGAGAAGAGGGCCATAAAAACCGCATCAAATTATTCAATTTTCCATCCCTCCCAATTTTTCCACTATCTTCAATCTGCTTATATCAACAATTTTTCTTGTAATTTTTTTCTCATCTACATACGAAAGATTTGATTTTTGGAAATAAACATCACTAATCTTATTGTTTTCTGAATATAGTATAGTAATTCTACCATTATTCATATCTGCTGATCCGTACAATTCGTTGATAACTTTGCTCTGATAAACATTTTTATATTTAGAAAAAATTACTATCTTAGTACTGTTGACTACTATAGCAGAAAAGTATTCTTTTCCATCCGAAAAAATATAGCAGGTACTAGCATTGTCAAAGCCATTACCACCTACATATTTATAATTTTTTAAGCTTATATTGAAAAATTGTTCTAGCTCTCTTCTAAATTTTGAATCGATTTTAATCAAATGTAGAAAATTCAATCATATCACCCCCTTTCATTTATTCAATTCATTACAATACCAATTAAAGTTAAACCCTTGGATTTTCATTACAACTAATTCACCATCTATATCAAATGCTTTACCATCAACAAACTTTTCAGAAGAAAATTTAATCGTTATTTTGGTTTTATCTTCGTCTGGTTCATACTCAAAAATGATTGGATCTGACGCAAGATAGCCTGTACAAAAATCATCTACGATTTCTTCAAAGTGCTTTAAGGTATAAAATCTGATCTGATTACGTTTCAATGGTATACAAGCCACATACTGTTTGCCATTCTTTAACAATATAAAAAACATTTTTGGACCAAATTTTCTAACTCCAATACACTTTAGATCTTTAGTTTTGTCTAGATTTAAAGACTCAATTATTATGTCTTTCATTTCCTTTTCTAATTTCATATCATCATCCTCCAAGTCGTATAGCTATTAATTCTGAATCAAAATTAAATGCTTTACCTTCAAAGTATTTGCTGTGGCTCATTACAAATGCTTCAGAAGCAAATGTTCCATCAGCTGCCAATATATATCTTATTTGAAGAACACCACTACAGTGACTCAAAGCAAAATTATCGTCTTTTTTAAATACTCTAACAACTTTTCCTACATTTTTACCTATCGGACAAACCCCAAAGTATTGATTTTTTTCATTTCCAAACACTATGACATTTTTCTTGTCATCAGTTTCTTCTAAACCAACTTCTTTAAAATCTCCTTCTAGCCAAAAAAAACCTTTAATATACTCAATTACATCATTCTTTATAAACATGATTATCTTCCTCCTAACTTCATTGCTACTAATCCAGTAGTAAAGTCAAATTGTTTTCCTTTAAGAGTCAAAATTTTAGGGTAGCATTTTATAATGTATTTTACTACTTCTGTATCTCCTCCATCAATGCTAATATGGATTACACCTCTATTAACTATAAAATCCCATTCACCATCAATTTTTTGAATTTCTTTGATTTCAAACAATCCCTTGATCTTTTCCATAATACTAATATTAATTTTACTATCTGAAAATCTCATAAATTGATGACCAACCGTTTGCAGCCTATCTATTCCTTCGTATTTAAATTCATCATAATCAATATTAAAGAAGTCACAAATTAAAGATTTAAGTTCATTATCTATCCACATCTTGATCACCCCCCCCAATTTAGAAAATGTTTGTAAAATATATCCTTTTATATATTAATTATATATCTAGTGCTCAAAAAAGTACATAGTAAATTTAATCCCTCTTCTGGAATTTCTTATAAAAAAAAGAGAACTTTTTTCAAAGTTCCCTAGTTTTGCAATTTCAATAATTAAAGTAATATTACTCTTCTTGCACCCTTACTCCTCTTTTTTTCAACTCTTCCACTATACCAGTCTTTTCTACAGCTAATTGATTTTCTCTATAAGCACTAATCTTAAATTCTGTTAACTCCGTATTAATTTCGTTTAAACGTCCTTTCAAGTAACCGGTTGTATACTTTTTAAGTTTATTTACTGCCATTTTTTTTCAAACCTCCACAAATTCCTCTTCATATTAATATTATATACCAATTTCCTAAAAAAGTAAACATTTTTTAAGAAAATTGCCATCATAACTATTCGAATTGGTTAAAATTAATTATATTGTTATTATATATTGGATTAGAGAAAAAGTAAACATAAAATTGTATATAAAAAATACCACACTATTTTTAAATTACTATTTACAAAATTAAGACAATAGTATACAATTAAATTATAAAATTAAAGGAGGTAAAGAAATGGAAAAATGTAATAAGCAAAATGGAAATATGGCAAGAGTACATTCAATAGAAACTTTTGGATCTGTCGATGGACCTGGGATACGTTTTGTGATTTTTTTGAAAGGTTGTCACATGCGTTGCAAGTTTTGCCATAATCCCGATACTTGGGATATTAAAGGTGGTCAAGAAAAAACCGCAGATGAACTTTTAACTCAAGCTTTAAAATATAAACCTTATTGGAGTAAAGGAGGAGGAATTACTGTTAGTGGTGGGGAACCTCTTCTTCAAATAGATTTCTTGGTTGAATTTTTCAAAAAGGCTAAGGCTAAAGGCATTCATACAACATTAGATACTTCTGGAAATCCATTTACAAGAAAAGAGCCTTTCTTTAGTAAATTTAAAGAACTTATGGGAGTTACTGATTTAGTGCTTTTAGACATTAAAGAGATAGATGATTCTAAACATAAAGAACTTACAGGATGGAGTAATTCAAATATTCTTGATATGGCTAAGTATTTATCAGAGATTAATAAACCGGTATGGATTAGACATGTTTTAGTACCAGGTGGAAGTGATAATGACAAAGAATTAATAAGACTTGATAAATTTATTAAGACCTTAAATAATGTGGATCGTGTAGAAGTACTTCCTTACCATGACCTTGGAATTTACAAATGGAAGAAACTTGGTATTGATTATCCATTGGCTAATGTAAAACCACCTACTAAAGAAAGGGTAGAAAATGCTAATAAGCTTCTCCATACAAGTGAGTATAGAGGATATTTAGAAAGACAAAACTGAATTATTGTGCCTCTTCTGGTAAATATTTATGAACCTGTGGAATACAAATTGTTGAGTTCCATGGGTTTTATTTTGCCTTAATAAGGAATAGAAAAATATCTCTTTAATCTGTTAATTAAAATTAACTTTTTTATCAAATATATAGTATATAAAAGCATAAAAAAAGAGCCATCACTAATAGATTTTTTTTATCTATATTGCAATAACTCTCTTATAATCTCAAATAAGTGAAAAATTTCGCCTCAATAAATCGCTAAGGATCTTTTTAAGATCAATTTCAGTAGGGATAGATTTTTCTAATACGGCAATATTTTGTGAAGAAAGATCTAGCACTTCTATACCTATAAGTCTATCTGAATCCTCTTCTTTAATTAAGTATACTCCGGGACTAAATCCACTATAATATACTTTTTTAGCTTGACCCCAATAGACTAACAACGAATCGTGTATGGAATCATAGTAATAATGTATATTGTTTTGCCGAATCATAAACAATCCATCCCTTTCTTTAATATATATTTAAACAAAATTCTTTTTAATGGCTACAACCACCTTTACAAGAACCACCACAACCGCCTTTACAACATTTACCTGCAACTTTAATAATTGGTTCAAGAGACAGCCCTCTTCCGTCATTCTCTTTAGAAGAAAGTATCTTAAAACCACCAAATTGGTCAATTAATTCGTTTTTAGCTATAAGAGTTATAGCATTTATTGTTTCGACAACATCATCGTCATTTGCTTCTTCAATAGTCATATTGAAAACTGGACCGCTGCATCTAAAACCTTGTAAATTAACTCTAATGTTATACTTTTCCACTTCATTTTCGTCTAAGAATGCTTTAAACTCTTCATACGCTTCGTCACTTAATAAAAATTTATTCACATTATCACCTCAAAAAGATTTTTTTAATTTTATAATTAAATTATATACCATTTGAGTAATTTTGTAAATAGTAATTTAAAAAAATTTATGGTTCAGATTAAAGATTTATACCTTTTTCCTGTTTAATTTTTTATAAGACTAGTATATAATATCATATAATGGTATCACAAGATAAAGAAAATTTAACAAGAAAGGATTTGAAAATATAATGAAAGTTAAATTGCTTGATGGAAGCATCAAAGAATTAGAAGAAGGTAGTGATAGTTATTCTTTAGCAGCTTCAATAAGTAAAAAACTCGCCAAAGAAGCTGTAGCAGCAAAGGTTAATGGTAAATTAGTAGATTTAAGTCATGAACTTGAAGAAAATGATCAAGTAGAAATAATCACAGCGGATAGTGAAGAGGGTATTGAAATAATTAGACATTCAACTGCCCACGTAATGGCTCAAGCAGTAAAAAGAATCTATAAGAATGTAAAACTTGCTATAGGACCTACTATCAAAAATGGTTTTTATTACGATTTCGACCTAGATGTATCACTTACTAATGAAGATCTTAAAAAGATAGAAGATGAAATGGACAAAATTATAAGTGAAGATTTAAAGTTTGAAAGACATGAAGTCTCAAGAAAAGAAGCTTTAAAACTAATGAGTGAAAAAAATGAATACTATAAGATTGAACTTATTAACGATCTTGACGAAAATGAACAAATTTCCCTATATACTCAAGGAGATTTTACAGATCTTTGTAGAGGACCACACATTCCATCTACAAGATTTATCAAAGCCTTTAAGCTTACTTCTGTTGCAGGAGCATATTGGAGAGGCGATGAAAAGAATGAGATGCTTCAAAGAATTTATGGAGTTGCCTTTGCTACTAAAAAGGAATTAGAAAAATATGAAAATTTAATAGAAGAGGCTAAGAAGAGGGATCATAGAAAACTTGGTAGAGAGTTAAAGCTTTTTGAAATAATGGATGAAGGACCTGGATTTCCATTTTTCTTGCCAAAGGGAGTAGTTCTTAAGAATATTCTTATAGATTACTGGAGAAAAATCCACAATGAAGCAGGGTATGTTGAGATAGAAACTCCTATAATGCTTAATAAAGATCTTTGGATTAGATCCGGTCACTGGGATCACTACAAGGAAAATATGTATACTTCTATGATTGACAATAAAGAATTTGCTTTGAAACCAATGAATTGTCCGGGAGGCATGCTTGTTTATAAGAGTGAAACTCATTCATATAGAGATTTACCACTTAGAGTAGGAGAACTTGGAAGAGTCCACCGTCATGAACTTTCAGGAGCATTGCACGGACTTATGAGAGTAAGAGCTTTTACTCAGGATGATGCACATATTTTTATGCTACCTGAACAAATTAAATCAGAAATCCTTGGAGTAGTAAGGCTTATAGATGAAGTTTATGGTACTTTGGGATTTAAATATAATGTAGAACTTTCAACAAGACCTGAAGATTCCATGGGAACTGATGAAGAATGGAACATGGCAGAAAATTCTTTAAAAGAAGCTTTAAATGAAGGTGGACTAGATTATAAGATTAATGAAGGAGACGGAGCTTTTTATGGACCTAAGATAGACTTTCATATTGAAGATAGTTTGGGTCGCAGTTGGCAATGCGGAACTATTCAGCTTGATTTTCAACTACCACAAAGATTTGAACTAGAATATATAGGTAGTGATGGAGAAAAACATCGTCCAATAGTTATCCATAGAGTAATTTTTGGAAGTATTGAAAGATTCATTGGTATATTAATTGAACATTTTGCGGGAAAATTCCCAGTATGGCTTTCGCCAGTACAAGTAAAAGTATTGCCAATTTCTGAAAATTTCATAGAATATGGTAATGAAGTTATCAGTAAATTAAGGAAAGCTGGTATAAGATGTGAAATAGACAATAGAAATGAAAAGATAAGCTATAAGATCAGGGAAGCAAGGAATGAAAGAATACCATATATGATTGTAGTAGGAGAAAAAGAAAAAACTAATAGTAATATTTCCTTAAGGAGTAGAGAAAACGGAGATGAAGGAAATGTATCATTAGAAGAATTTATTACTAGGGTACAAAAAGAAAACAAGGACAAGAAATAATTAATTTAGAGGTGTGATAATTGAAAAGACTAATCAGAAAAGCATATTCCAAAGAAAAATTACAAAAGATTTGTGATTTTGTAACAAACAGGAACAAATTTAGTGTTAAAACAGCAGACGTAGACATTGATAAAGATGCTCTTGATAGTATCTATAGAAGAGTTGAAAATTTAGTAGACCATAATGAACCTGAATCTGTTTTAGAAATTAAAAATATATTAAGAGATGAATGTCCAAGTTGTATCTATTCAGGTACTGCTTACAGAAAATTCGTCATTCAACCTAACTTATTTGATACTTTAGATACAAAAACTTTAAATAATAAGACTTACTTTCTAGTTGCAGATGTTAATGAATTAATACGTAGTAGAATCCAGACAGGATCCGAACAGTCTTGTTCCAAAGACTTAGAAGCTTGCAAAAATTTTGAAGCAGAAGAAAATGGAATTGAAGTTATAATCAAATTTGAAGGTTCTGATGGCATTGACATCATGAAAGTTTGTGAGTTCTATAGAAATGTTTGTGAAGAGGCATATGATAAGAGTGAAGATGAGTTTTATGGAAATTTAATTGATAAATTTGAGTTAGCAATCACAGAATATGGAAAAGAAAAAGAAGTTTTAATGCAGGTCAGCTCAGATTATGAAATTTACTCCATAAACAACAATCCATATTTCGAAAATCAAGCATATGTATTAGTAAACAATGTATTGCCAGATCATATAGATAATGGTGAAGAATATGATGATGAAGTAGCTGATGAGTATGGATATGATGACGATGATGATTATTTTTAAAATATAATGATTTAGAAGAGGACTTTAAAGTTCTCTTTTTTTAGTGTTCAAGTATAAGAGTTACCATTACCTATGTTGATATACATAAAAAAAGACCTTTATCCAAAAAGTCTTTAAATTAAAAATGTTTACAATCTCCCTCTTCTAACCTTGCCAGTATCAAATCATTAAGAAAATCAAAAGCAATACCATCAAATTGTATAAGGTCTTCTCCTCTTAAGAAAGTATTTCCATCTTCTATATATAAGCCAATTTCAAAAGAATTGCTTCTAATATAAGCTTTTGCAAAAGCATCGTAAAAAACATTGTAAAGTCGATATTTTTCATCATGGATCCGATATACTGCTATAAAACGACCACATCCATTAGTAAAAATTACTAAAAAATTTCCAAATAAGTCTTTAAAAACCCCTTTATAGATCATATTTGAGAGAAAAAATTCTTTTGAGATTGCATTTTGTAAACGTTCGTCCAGGAACATGTGTTCTATTTCCTCCTCTTCTGTTTATAAAAATTAACAAATTTTTACAAAAATGTTAATTTATAAATAAATTTTTTCTTTAGTAATAAACAAAAGAGGTCTTATTTACCTTCCAAAGCAGCTATTACAAACTCTTTTTCAAAATCAAATGCTTTTCCAGTAAATCTGTACTCTACAGTATCAAAAAGCACTGAAATTTTAATTAAGACAGTTTCATTTCCTTCCATTTTTAAAAGACATTCTCTATAATCGCAACTATAGTAGTAGCCAAATCTTGGTTCTTTTGATACTACTTCTAAACAATAAACATTATTTTTTATACTATTCTTTTTAATTGCCATTAAATTTCGATCTGTGGTAAATAATAGCAACGGACTTTCGTTGCTATATATGCTTTTTTCTATACCTCTATATGAAAATTTTTCAATTCCATAGATTTCTTTAATTTTATTTAGAAGGTCTTCTCTTATGAACATTTTTAATCAACTCCTTTTAACAATCCTCCATAACTAATAATACTAATTCTCCAGTACAGTCGAATGCTTTACCAGGAAAACTTATAGTAGTTAAACCCATTTTTAGCCTAGTTTCCTTTTGATCAACAAATAATTTAATTACACGGCTAACAATTATACAACTTCCACCAGGCCTAGGTTCTTTTTCAACTTCATATATATAGTAGCTATCTTCTTCTTCAAACTCTATAGCAATAGTTCTTCCTTTAGCCTTGAATAGTAACAAAGTTTCGTCATATAGAGTTTTTATAGCTTTATTATAATTAAGTTCTTCGACATTAAAAAATTTCTTAATTTCATTTAACAAATCTTCCCTTATAAACACTATTAATTAACCTCCCTTTTTATAGTTTAATTATAAACTAGTTTCTTAATTTTGTAAATAGTATTTTAAAAATTCCTCTTCTAAAAGCATTCTTATTCAGGATTTTCCATAGCTAATAATACTAGTTCCGTAGTACAATCGAATGCTTTACCAGGAAGTTTAATAATAGTATCATCAAGTTCTAAACAAGTTTCTTCGTCAGTGATAGATAATTGAATAATAGACTCAACAATAAAGAAACATCCAGATTCGTATACATAATAGTAGTTATCATCTTTATCAAATTCTATAATGATCCTTCTTCCTTCAGAATTAAATAGTAACGCACTTGTACCATACGCAGTTTCTATAGCTTTCACGTAGTTAAGTTCTTTAATATCAAAAACTTTCCTAATTTCATTTAAAAGATCTTCTCTTATGAACGTTTTAATCAACTCCTTTTAACAATCCTCCAAGGCTAATAATACTAGTTCTTGAGTACAATCAAATGCTTTGCCAGGAAGTTTAATGGTCATTGGATCAGATTTTAAGCAAGTATCATCAAGTTCTATACGAGTTTCTTCTTCATTAATAGATAGTTGAATTATGGGTCCAGTAATAAAGTAGCAGTTAAATTCCTCTTCAACTTCATAGATAAAATAAGTATCTTCTTTTTCGAACTCTATAGCAATAGTTCTTCCGTCACCATTAAACAATAAAGAATTAGTGTTATACGAAGTTTTTGAAGCTTTTATATAGTAGAAGTCTTCAGTACCGAAAATTTTCTTAATTTCATTTACGAGATCGTCTCTGATGAACATATTAATTAACCTCCTTTTTATAGTTTAATTATAAATCCTGTTCTTAATTTTGTAAATAGTATTCTAAAAGAATACCAGAAGAGGGCCTTTTATTTAACAACATCCTCTTCTAGGAGTACTTTTACATGCATTTTCCAAAGCTGCCGCAACAAATTCTTTAGTAAAATCGAATGCTTTACCAGGAAATCTGTACTCTACGATATCAAATTTTGAAGATATTTTGGTTAAAACAGTTTCATTTCCTTTCATTTCAAGAATACAATTCTTATTATCACAAAGGTAGCAATATCCATGTTTTTCATCTTTTGCTACAAGCTCAAAATGGTAAACATCCTTTTCGATGGCACTTTCTCTGATTGCCATTAAGTTCTTATCTGTAGCAAACATTAAGAATGGTTCTATAGTATTACTATATATACTTTTTTCTGTTCCTATATAGTTAAATTCTTTAATTTCATAGACTTCTTTAATTTTGTCCAAAAGATCTTCTCTAATCATTATAAATACCTCCCTTTAATCACTTTCTAACGCTGCTATGACAAACTCTTTTTCAAAATCAAATGCTTTACCAGGGAATCGATATTCTATAGTACCAATTGTATAGATTTTAGTTAAAATAGTTTCATTTCCTTCAATTTTAAGAATATAGTTTTTGGTACTGCAAAGGTAACAATAACCCTTTTTTTCATTTTTCTCTACAATTTCAATATTATAAACGTTCTTTCTTATAGGACTTTTTCTAATTGCCATTAAATCGTTATCTGTAGTAAATAGTAAGAATGGATCGCTAGTGCCGTTATATTTACTTCTTTCAATGCTTCTATAGTTAAATTCGTTAATTTCATAGATTTCTTTGATTTTGTTTAAGAGATCTTCTCTGATATACATTTCTAATCATCTCCCTTTTTTTTAATGTATTAAGACTTCTTATAGTATTAGTAAGAAACAAAACTCTTGCTACTATATAGGCTTTTTTAAACTTACTATATATAGAGTTTTTTAATCTTCTTCAAAAGATCAGCAGAAGAGGTCCTCTTATTTCTAAACGTTAGAATGCTTGTCATTCTAAAACGTTTAAAACCACCCTCTTTTAGAGGTGGTTTTTTATTCTTTTTCTAATTCCAATAGTACAAGTTCTGAAGTAAAGTCGAATGCTACTCCAGACAAAGTTATGGTAGTTTCATTGATTTTCAAGCAAGTTTTTCCTTCAAGACTACATAGAAAATCAAGTTTTGTTTTGAATTTGTAAAAAAGTTCAGGATTTTTAAAAACTTTGTCAACTTTATAAACATAGTAAATGTCGTGAAGTCCAATTTCTATACAAACAACTCCCTTTTCAGTATCAAAAACAAATGAGGGACGATCATTAAAAAGATTTTGTCCAATTCCTTTATAAACAAATTCTTCTACACCAAATTGTTTTTTGATTGCATTTTCAAGATCTTCTCTAATAAACACTCTAACCACCCTCTTTCAATCTTTTTCTAATGCTAGTAATACTAATTCTTTAGTAAAATCGAATGCTTTTCCTGGAAATTTTGTAATAATTCCATTGCCTTTCAAGTAAGTTTCTCCATCGAGAGTATATAAACTACTAAATTGTGTTTTGATTTTAAAAGAATAACCAGGAGATTTGGAGATTTTTTTAATTTCATAAATGCAGTAGATTTCAGAAGGTCTAATTTCTATCACAATAGTTCCTTTGTTAGTATCAAAAATAAATGAATTACAATTATTAAAATTGTTTCTACTAATTTTCTTATAAGAAAATTTTTCTACTTTAAATTGGTTTTTAATTGCCTCTTCAAGATCTTCTCTAATGAACACTCCAACCACCTTCCTTTAGTTTTCTTCTAAAGCAAATAACACTAATACTTCGGTAAAATCGAATGCTTTTCCTGAAAACTTTATAGTAGCGTTATTCATTACCCAATAAGTGTTTCCTCCAAACGTGTACATGCAATTAATTTCCGAATTGAATCTACGAAAACGGTCAGGACGTTCAGGAGTTGCTTTAACTTTATATACATCGTAAGTTTCGCATAGACCAATTTCTATAGCTATAGTTCCTTGATTAGTATTAAAAATAAGTAAATCGCTATTACAAACATCGTTTTTTCCAATTCCCATATAAGAGAATGTTTCTATATCAAATTGATTTTTAATTGCTTCTTCAAGGTCTCCTCTAATATACGTTTTAATCACCTCCCTCTAGTCATTTTCTAAGGTTAATAGTACCAATTCTGCAGTAAAGTCGAATGCTTCTCCTGGAAAACTCGTAATAAATTTATTGGTTCTTAGATAAGTTTGTCCTCCAAAAGCAAACCAGCAATCAATTTTTGGCTTCATTTTGTAAGAATTTTCAGAATTTTCAGGACTTTCTTCAACTTCGTAAATATAGTAGACCTCACAAAGCCTAATCTCAATTGCAATAGTACCTTTATCAGTATCAAAAATAAAAGCATCGCAATCATTGAAAGTATTTTTTCCCATTCCTTTATAAACAAATGTTTCTATACCAAAATGGTTTTTAATCGCCCCTTCAAGATCTTTTCTAATGAACATTCCAACTACCTCCTTTTAACATTTTTTTATAGCTAACGATAAGAATAAAATTGCTACTATATAGACTTTTTTTAAATTACTACTATATAGAGAGTTCTTTCTTACCAAGAATACCAGAAGAGGTCCTCTAATTTCTAAACGTTAGAATGCTTGTCATTCTAAAACGTTTAAAACCACCCTCTTCTAGAGGTGGTTTCTATTCCTTTTCCAATTCCAATAGTACAAGTTCCAAAGTAAAATTGAATGCTTCTCCTGGAAACTTTGTAACAACTCCGTTAGTTGTTAGATAGGTTTCTCCTTCAAAAATGTACAAACTACTGACGTCTGTTCTGAATTTGTAGATATGGTAAAAATCAAGAGGTTCAATTTCTATCACGATAGTTCCTGCCTCAGTCTCAAAAACGAATGCATGAGTATCATAGAAAGGATTTTTTACAATTCCCCTATAGGAGAATTTTTCTATACCAAATCTCTTTTTAATTGCTTCTTCAAGATCTTTCCTTATATACATTTTAATTTACCTCCTTTTAATTACTTTCTAAAGTTCTTACCACTAATTCTGAAGTAAAATCGAATGCTTTTCCGGGAAAACTTGTAACAACTCCATCAGTTTTCAGATAAGTTTGGTCTCCAAAAGTGTATAAACTACTGATTTGTGTTTTAATTTTTAGAAAATAGCCAGGAAAGCTGGAGATTTCTCTGACTTCGTAGATATAATGATCGTTTCCGTGAAGTCCAAATTCAATTGTAAATGTTCCTTTGTCAGTCTCAAAGATAGGTAAATCAAAATCACTAAAATTGTTTTCTTCCATTCCTTTGTAAACAAACTTTTCTAAGCCAAATCTTTTCTTGATTGCTTCTTCTAAATCCTCTCTAATAAACATTTCAATCAACCCTCCAATCTTTTTGTAATTATTTGTAAATCAAAATCGAATGCTCTGCCTTTAAATAATTCTTCACTTGAGTAAGCACCGCCAACATAATTGTAGAGAATTGTATGGCTACCATTAAATCTTAGCATTTTTACTTCAAAACCTTTCTGATAGATTTTTGAAGATAGAATTTTGATCGTACAAATTTTAAAACAATTTTTGTTGACTACTTTAAATGCGACGTTTTTATTATCAGTCTTGAATGTAATATACTCGTTGCCATGTTCATCACTATAGATACCAACGTAATCAAATTTTTTTGTATTGTATTTGGATTTTAAAGATTCTAATAGATCATTTCTAATCATTACCAATTCCATCTCCTCCTTTATAATAAAATTATACAATATAAAGACAGAAAAGTAAACAGAAAATTTTTGCTTACTATATAGGAGAAAGAAAAGAAGAGAATTTTAACAATACTATATAAGAAGAAAACTCGCTTACTATATAGAAAAAAAGTTTTACTAATATTATAGGAGAAAAATTTTGCTTACTATATAGGAAAAGTAAACAGAAGAGGAAACTTTCTATACTATATATAGAGAAAAGTTTTGTTTACTATATAGGAGAAAGAAAAGAGAAAAGGAAATTCTAATATACTATATATAGAAGAAAACTTTCTTTACTATATAGGGGTTTTTAGTTTCTACTATATATAGAGTTCTTTCTTACTAAGAACATCAGAAGAGATTCTCTAATTTCTAAACGTTAGAATGCTTGTTATTCTAAAACGTTTAAACCACCCTCTTCTAGAGGTGGTTTCTTATTCTTTTTCTAATTCTAGCAATACTAACTCTTGTGTAAAGTCGAATGCTTTGCCCTGAAAATCTGCAACTTCGCAATTGACTTTTAGGTAAGTATGATTTCCGAATGTGTACAAGCTATTGATTTCTGCTTTAAATTCATAAAAAAGTTCAAGATTCTCAGAAAGTTCTTCAATTTTGTAAATATAGTAGTGATTTTTATAGAATCCGAGTTCGATTGCAAGAGCTCCTTTGTCCGTACTAAACAGAAACAAATCAAAATCGTTGAACGTATTTTTTCCAATTCCTTGGTAGACTAATTGTTCGATGCCAAACTTGTCTTTGATTGCCTCTTCTAAATCATTTCTAATAAACATTTAAATTGACCTCCTTTAATAATTTTCTATAGCTAACAACAAAAATAAAACTTGTACTATATAGGCTTTTTAAATTCCAATATAAAAAGAAAACTTCTACTAATACTATATAGATTTTTTAATTCCTATACGAGATGAAAACTTTCTTTACTATATAGGAGTTTTTAGTTTCCTATATATAGAGTTCTTTTAATCTTACTAAGAACGAAACTTCTTCTACTATATAGGCTTTTTTAAGTTTCTTATATAGTAAAACTTTTGCTACTATAGGGGTTTTTTAGTTTCTTCTATATATAGAATTTTTTCTCACTAAGAACACCAGAAGAAGAGGTCCTCTATTTTCTAAATGTTAGAATGCTTGTCATTCTAAACGTTTAAAAGCATCTTCTCGCAGAAGTGCTTTCATTCCTCTTCTACTTCTTGTTTTCTAGAGCCAATACAACGAGTTCCTCAGTAAAATCGAATGCTTTTCCCTGGAATTTTGTAACATTGTCCTTCGTTTGTAGGTAAGTTTGTCTTCCAAACGCATACAAACTACTAATTTCTGTTTTGATTCTAAAGAAACGTCCAGGCCAGTTGGGAAGTTCTTTGACGTTGTAAATGTAGTAGTAATTTCGATGAAGTCTAAATTCGATTGCTAGAATGTCTTTGTCAGTGTCGAACAAAAGTAAATTACAGTCATTTGAAGCGTTTTCTCCAGTTCCCTTGTAAACAAACTTTTCTACATCAAATCTCTTTTTGATTGTTTCTTCAAGATCATTTCTAATGAACATTTTGATCAACCCTCCAATCTTTTAGTAATCAACTCTAGATCAAAATCAAATGCCCTGCCTTCAAATACTTCTTCATTCAAATACGTTCCACCAATATAGCTATAAAGAATTGTGTGTTTGCCATTAAATTTTAGTATTTTCGATTCAAAACCTTTCTGGTAGATGTTTGAAGATAGGATTTTAATTGTACGAATCATAAAACAATTCTTGTCAACTACTTTAAATCCCAAATCTTGATCGTTTATTTTAAATATAATGTATTCGTTTTTATGCTCATCGTTATAGATACCAACATAATCGAATTTTTCTGTATTATATTTGGATTTTAAAAATTCTAATAAATCATTTCTAATCATAACCAACCTGCCTCCTCCTTTATAAGATAATTGTACCATATAAGTAAAGAAAAGTAAATAGAAGAATTAAAATAATTTACTATATAGAAAAAAACTTCTACTATATAGGAAAAAAATTTCCTATAATAAACTCGTATATAAGTAAAAAGAATTTAATAATGCTATATAGTAAAGAAGAAGTTTTACTACTATATAGGAAAAAATTTTCTACGAGAAATTTCTATATATAGATAAAAGAAAAGTAAACAGAAGATTTACTTACTATATATAAGGAGAAAAAAGAAGAGGAAACTTCCTATACTATATAGGAAAAAGTTTATTGCTATATAGGAATATGGAAAAGTTTGTGGAACGGCTGCTTGCATATGTTAAAAGATTATCTATATATAGGCAAAAGAAAAGGTTTCATTGTTAAAAGAATAACTTATGCGGTTAGAGGACGGGAGAGTTGTTAAGAATACTATAAATATATAGGAGAAATTGCAGAAGAGGGCTAAGAATATTGGTTAGTAGGGGCAAATTATGGGGCTTTGGTTGAAGAATACTATTAAAAATGACATATGATAAGTTTTTATTATACGTTTGTTAAATTCTTAACAATCTGTGGCCCGGATGCTGAGGAATATTAAGAATACTATATATGAAGAGGAAAAATTTTGTTAAGAATACTAAAGAAGAGGGAGAAGTGTAAAAAATTCCATATTTTCGCGAACGATTTCGAATGTGTGCACACACTCAGACCTGAG
>ENA-ORNF01001106-ORNF01001106.1-human-gut-metagenome-genome-assembly--contig:-NODE-1106-length-24869-cov-1.958934_pt1 | contig 24869 bp, 17 predicted proteins | sample MGYA00242110_ERZ509012 | MGnify/ENA primary metagenome ERZ509012 (study PRJEB26280, sample SAMEA2338714) | human gut metagenome | biome: human gut; feature: human-associated habitat; material: faeces...
GCTTCCCTGCGCGCGGCGGATTCCCGCTCATGGCTCCGCTTCAGTTTTGAGATCGTGCTGCTGAGACGGTCCCGCATGAAATTCAGGGATTTTCCCAGAATCACCAGTTCCTCCGCCCCGGACATTTTCAGCGGTTCCGGAGGAAATTCATTGCGGGCAAGGGCATTGGCAAACCCCGTCGCATGCGCGATCGGGTCGGCAATGCTTCTGGCGGTAATCCCCATGACCGGAAGCAGCATGAGCAGTCCCGCAAGCGCCACGCCGACTGCAATCAGGAAAGCCATTCTGAAGCGGGAATCGATATAATCGAAGAAGTTGGGAAGATTTTCTTCAACATTGAAAAAGCAGATCAGCCGCACCTGTTCCGCAGCATATTCGGGAGTCAGGATATTGTCTGCCGCCGTTCCAAGAAGACAGCCGTCCTTCTGGGTTAACAGGCGGGTTCCCGCACTGCCGGGGATATTGGCGTTCGTTTTCATGCAGAGATCATAAAGATCCACCGGATGCCGCGGTTTGAAAAGTTCCGGCGACTTGCAGAGAATATTTTTTCCGTCGAACAGCAGATACCGCCGCTGATCCGCCGGATCTTTTGCCAGAACCAGCGGAATGAAATGATCGTTGAGCCGCAGCATGATCGCGGAAAGAACTCCATCGGCAACATCCTGATCCGTCCGGTAGGAGAGGACCAGCCACAATGACGCGGGGACAAACTCATTTCCCGGAGAATAAACCAGAGAACGGCTCTCCTTCTTATCCTTTTGGGCAAGAATGAATTCAATCAGTTCCGGATGCGTTTTCAGAGAGATCGGCGTTACCGTGTCCGGGTAGGAGTTCAGCATGAGAAAACGCCCCGGCTCCTTTTCACGGAATTTGCAGCGGACATATTGATCCGCCAGCGGATTTTCCTTTACGAAATCCATTGCATTTTTTTTCTCCTGTCCCCGGTAAAGGCGGGTGTTCTTCAGAAGATTTTCAAGCTGAACAAACAGCAGATTCGCCTGTTCATCAATCAGTTTCGCCTCATAAATGATCGCTGTCTTTGCCGTATCCTTCATGATTCGCGAAGAATATGCAGACTCCTGAAGCCGGAATCTCGTAAGAAACTGGTTCATGGCAATGAAAGCGATACAGAGAGCCGCAGCCGCAGCCAACGCTGCCGTCATCCCGATGAAAAGAAGAAGTTTCGAGTGAATCTTCATCATGATGCCACCTCATTTCCGATGATCCGTTCCGGCCGGTTCATTGCGTTCTCATGGCTGGCGCCGCTGGAAAACAGGAGAAATGCAACGACCACTGCCGGGGAGCGGAACACCGCCATGGACACCAGGATCACCAACAGCAGAAAAATGGAAACCGTGATGATTACCAGAGGATGGTACAGGAAACGCTGAAACGCGCCGGGCTGTACCGGCGGTTCCGCCTCGGATGCCGCGGCACCGGCAGGGGCTGCCTGAACCGGAGCGGGAGCGCCGTTTTTCAATACTCCGGGAGAAACGGGCGGAACTGATTTCCGGACACTGCTGGCGTAGCGCCTCATACTGGAGGAATTCGGCATGGTGCGTTTCATGTAGACCTCCAGCGTTGTAATGATCTCACGGTAGGAAGGGCGCATGTCCGGCGCGCGGTTCATCATTTTCATGATGAGCGAGGAAAGTTCCGGCGCCAGATCGGGACGGAGCTGGTTCGGCGCGACGGGATTGTGTCTGGTCCGCATCCAGATCAGTTCCTCAATATTCGGATTGGAAAACGGAGTGATTCCGGTTACAAGATGGTAAAATGTCGCGCCCAGACTGTAAATATCTCCCGGATAAGTTTCGGTTCCTGTGGATATCCGTTCCGGGCTTACGTAGTTCGGGCTGACCCATGCGGTTACGGGTTTCTGCGTGCCGACGGCTTCCGCTTTCACAACCTGTGCGAGCCCGAAATCCCCGATTTTGACATTGTCGTCGGTATCCAGCATGATATTCGCGGGCTTCACGTCGTGATGTATGACGCCATGTTTGCCGGCGTTTTCCAGCCCTTCGGCAATATCGTGAATCCATTTGACGGCATCATTCACCGGGACGGTCAGATTTTCGCAGGCTTTCTGCTTCTGTTCCAGAGAACCGCCGTTCATGAACTGCATGACAATATAGGTCTTGCCGTCGTATATCCCGCAGGTATAGATGGGAACGACAGCGTAATGGTTGATCGTGGCGGCGGTTCGTGCCTCGTTCAGGAAAAGGTCGGAAAGCTCGCTGGCGGGAAGCACTTCCTCTTTCAAAATCTTGATTGCGACTTCACGGTCGAGCGCGATGTCCAGCGCCCGGTAAACGGTCGCCATCCCGCCGGTCCCGACGGGTTCCTCAAGCAGATAATTGTCGAACCAGGTCGGGACGATCAGCTCCGTCCCGCACATGGGGCAGGCGAAACGGGAAAACGGTTCCAGGCTTGTGACGTCCAGCTTCTGCTGGCAGTGATGGCAGAAAATCTTGACGGGCCTGCGTCCGGAATCCGCGGGCAACGGAGCCCCCAGAGACACGGTCTGATTCCGGGCATTGTCCATCTGTATGTCTGTTCCGTCTGCCATTTCACACCTTCATGTTGACCGGGTTCCGTTTCCTGTTACAACAGCCAGCGGGTCGCGAGCGGCATCTCCTGCTTTGCGATTTCCAGTAATATATCCCGTCTTTGGAGATTCGCCAGCCTGTCAAGCGCCAGTTTCTGAAGAAGTTGCATATTATTGCATTCTCCGCTCAGATGCGCAAGAATCAGATCGTGGGTATGTTCCGTCAGAAGCTCGGAAAGAGAATCAAGAGCGTCGTCGTTGCTGAGATGCCCGTGCCGTCCGATGATCCGGCGCTTGAGCTGAATCGGACGCGGTGAATTCATCAGGAGTGTCTTGTCATGATTCGATTCGAGGACCAGCACGGCGCAGTCATGAAGCTTCTGCCTTGCCAGCATATTGAGATGCCCGAGATCCGTCGCCACGCCCAGTTTCCGGTCTCCGACGCGGAAAACGAATCCGACCGTATCGACGTCATGCGGAACCGTGAACGCCTCGATTCTCATGCCGCAGAGTTCGAATGCGCACCCGGTGGAAAAAAGAGTCTTGCGTTCCGGCAGCAGATTCGCGCGCAGTCCCCCGCTGCATGTCAGAGAGGTCATGTAAGTCTTGATGCCGTATTTGTTGGAAAACACGCGGCATCCCTTCATGTGGTCGCTGTGTTCATGCGTCACGATGATTGCTTTGATGTCGGAGGCGTGAATTCCGCACGCGCACATGCGGTTTTCGAGCTCCTTTGCCGTGAAACCGGCGTCAAGGAGGATCAATCCCTCCGGACCATGAATCACGCTGGCGTTGCCTTTGCTCCCGCTGCCGAGCACCGTGATTCCGAATTTACCCTGAATATTCACGAATAACCTTTCACTTCCCGGAAAATTTTACTTGTTTTTTTATCTTTCGCGGGTTTATTATAATTCTTTCTGCTGTATTGTAAAATAGAAAATCGATTTTTATTGCAAAATTTTATTGTTGGAACTATGGAACAGGCGAACAGTTTTTCACAAAATACGGAGTTGAGGCAGGAACAGACTCTCGCCCCGCAACAGATCCTCTCTCTGGAATTTCTCATGGCGCCGGTCATGGAGCTGGAAGAAAAAGTGGAACTTGAACTCAGCTCGAATCCTGTTCTGGAGCTTGACGAGAAGCGCGAGGAACCTTCCTCCGGCGAGGCGGATGATCCTTATGCGGATCTGCCTGCGCTGCCGCAGACTCCGGACCTGCGCCCCGATGCGGACGAGTCGCATATGCTGGACTCCAACCGGGAGGACTTCGAGGAGCATCTCGACAAAATCGCGGAAACTCCCGAAGCATGGGACGCATTTTCTCACGACGATCCGCCGGATATCCCGCAGCAGTCGACATACTCCGCCGAGGAGGAGGAACGGCGCAACTATATTTTCGATTCCATTGTGGCGGAGACTTCGCTTCAGGAATACCTGCTCGACCAGCTCCGCTTCGCCGATGTGCCGCAGAAAGTTGCGGACGCGGCGGAATATATGATCGGCAGTCTCGACGAAACAGGGTATCTGAAAACGCCGGCGGCGGAAATCGCCCAGTCGGTCAACTGCACGCTGGACGAGGCGGAACAGGGGCTTGCGCCAGTCCTTTGAGCCTCCCGGCATCGCGGCGCGTGACCTGAAAGAGTGTCTGCTTCTTCAACTGAAAGCGGCGGGGTCGCAGAATCAGGATCTGATCCGGCTCATCAAGAATCATCTGGATGACCTGGCGCATAACCGTCTGCCGCTGATCGCCAAAAAGATGAATATCACGCTGGATCATCTCAATGAACTCATCGAGGAGCTTCGTCTCCTGAATCCGCATCCCGGAAACGCCGTCACGCCATCCACGCCGCTTTACGTCGTCCCCGAGGTAATCGTTGAAAAAGACGGCGATTCCTTCCGCATCGTCCAGAATGATCCGTTCAGCGGGCGGCTCTCCATCTCCGACCGTTACATGAAAATGCTGGAAGACCCGGCGGTTTCACCTGAGGACAAGGCGTATATCCGCAGCAAGATCGCGGACGGCAAGCTGCTGATCCATAACATCGACCAGCGCAAAAGCACGATCCGCCGCATTGCCGAATTGATTGTCTCCACGCAGTACGACTTCATGAAGTACGGTGCAAAGGCGTTGAAACCCATGACCATGCAGCAGGCGGCGGATAAACTCGGGCTTCACGAGACGACCATCAGCCGCGCCGTGGCGAACAAATATATGCAGACGCCCGTGGGATTGTTCGAGTTCAAGTTCTTTTTCTCCGGCGGATTCCAGTCCGAGGAAGGCGAGGAAGTCTCCTCCCATGCGATCAAGGATATGATTCAGGAACTGGTTTCCAAAGAAGACCCCGCCAAACCGCTTTCCGACAGCAAGCTTTCCAAGCTCCTGAAAGAACGCGGATTCGATGTCGCGCGCCGGACTGTGGCAAAATACCGCGACGAACTTTCCATCCAGTCATCTCAAATGAGGAAAGCATACTGACATGAATTTTCTGAAAACACATCCGCGTACCCTGAACCTGATCCTGTTCCTTGTCTGCTGTCTCGCCGCATTCGCAATGCGCACGCACAATTACAACCGTGAAGCGGAGGCAGTCGCAGGAATCATCGGTGACGCAAGGCCCGTCAAACAGAGCTTTTTCGGCAAATTTCTCCCCGTAACCCATAAAAACTTCATGCCGTTCACGATCGAAAGCGCCATGATGTTCGGCTATACGCAGGATATCGCAGCAGGAAAAGGCGTGCCGTCTTCGGATAAAAATCTGCACGGACTTGAGGATATCCCCCCTTACAGCCAGATGATCATGGCGCTGGAATGGTTTCTCGGATGGGGATACCGGGCAAAATCCCTGATCTTCAAAGATCCCGCGCCGACCCCGCAGGAAAAACGGTTTCAGGACAATGTGTATCTGGCGCAGTGGGCAAGTTTTCAGCTCCGGGCGTGGATCAGCCTCTCCTCCGGTTTTATTTTTCTGCTTCTCCTGACCCTGCGCTGCCGTCGGTCTCTGGCTCTGGCGGGCGGGCTGCTGCACGCCGTGGCGATCGCCGCTATCGCACGGTCCACCGGACAGGACATCATCCGCGGCAACTTCGCCCTGCCTCTGGTGACGGCATTCCTGCTTCTGCTTTACTCCTGCTACATGCGCCCTGCAAAATGGAAATATCTCCTGCTGGGGCTGGTTGTTTTCGGTTTGTTTTCATCCTGGGACCTCAGCCTCGGATTTCTCAGCGCGATCGTGATTTTCGAACTGTTCCGTTACCTCCTCAGCGGGAAAATCTCAACAAGCCGCCGGAACTGCTGGATCATCATTTCCGCCTCCGTGGTGTTAAGTTCCATTCTGATTCCGTTCAACCGCGCGTACGATCTCATCATGTCGCCGCTGATCGTCATTCTCCTGCCGTCGCTTCTCTTTACCTTCATTTTCGGTGGGAAATATAAAAAAACGGGCTTCAAGCGCCGCCTTCCCGCAACCCTTCTTCTGCCGTGCCTGCTGTTCCTGCTCTGGAACTTCTGCATCAAAACGCCGCGTTATGTCTCCCATTACAGCCATTTCGGAGACCTGACGGCGGCAAAGCTTAAATTCAACAATATCAAGCCGCGTGACCCGGACCTGCTCACGTATGACGCCCGGATGATGTGGACTCCCGCCATGCATTCGGCGAACTGGAAGATTCTCGTGACTTATTTTCCCTCTCTGGGCGTAATCCCCGGAATCAGGACTCCGCTGAAAATGCTGAATACGGCAATCGCTTTCCTGCCGTTCTCCCTGACTCTGTTTTATCTCCTGCTTCTGCTGGCGCCGTTTCCGCCGGTGATCTACCGGTTTGTCCGCCGGGGAATGCCGCGCTCCTTTTTCTTTTTCACATTCACCGGAGTCTTTACAATCGGGTTCCTCTACATCGTCCGCTACCATGAGTTTCTGATCATTTTCCTGATTCTCTCGCTGATGCTGCTCTGTGACGATTACCTGCGGGGGCTTGTCTTCTGGTCGAAACAGCTCACGAAGCGCACCGTCTGCCTGATCACCCGAGGCGCCGTCTGGACGCTTCTCGTGATTCTTTTTCTTCTGGAGTCCGTTGTCTCGCTTGCCGGACGCCGCCGTTATTCAAGCGATGTGCATCTGCGGGAAACTGCGCTCCTGATCGAATGGTTCCGTAAATCCCGCGTGGAAGGCAAATGCGTGATTACCGATTTCACGGTCGGCCCGATGCTGAAATGTTATGCAGGGTCCGCGATTGCGCTCCAGCCGCAGTTTGGTTTGGAACGCATCCGCCGTCCCACCCAGCTCTACCTGAATCTGATTTATCATGGGACGGAGCTCCAGCTTGCCAAATTCTGCAACGACCTGAATGCCGACTTCTTCATCTTCAACGAAGGATATCTCGGCCCAATGCACATTTACTCGGAACGCTATATCGCCGCCGCCAAAACGATTCGCGGCGACTCTCCGGTGAATCTGATGAAATATCACTCCAATAAGCTTTCCTGGTTTTATAAGATTGAGCCGCCGCCGCGTTTCCTGCCTGTATCGGCGATTTATTCCGTGTTCCGGGTGATCAAACCGAAAGATCGCATGGCGTCGATGAAACTCTACGTTGCGGGGGAACGCGCCCTGATGGACGGCAAGAAACACCTTGCCGCCAGATATGCCCGTGCGGCATTTCTGCTTGACCCGGCATCGGAACAGGCTCGCATCCTTTATTTCAAAGTATACGGAGATATTCCGAAATTGAGCCTGAACGGTCTGCATTGAAAATGATGCAATGCATCTGACCGGATCTGCGGTATATCATTTCTCAAAGGAGGCACGTTTGGTTTCGAGCTCCTCCCAGCGGAGATAATGGTTTTCCAGATCCGCCTTCGCCTGATCCAGTTCCTCCTGAAGCGACACGGATTCTCTGCCGTGTTTCCGGAAAAAGTCAGGATCGGCAAACATGGCTTCAATTTCGGCAATCCGGCTCTCTGCACCGGCAATCACGCCTTCCAGAGATTCCAGTTCGCGCGTTTCCTTGAATGAAAGCTTTTTAGGCTGGTTCTTTCGAACCGGCGCCACAGGTTCATTGTTCTTTTTCGGCAATTCTTTCGGACGCTCCGCAGCAGCGGAACGTTCCTGTTTTTTAGCCAGATAATAATCATAATCGCCCACGCTCGCCACAAGATCCGCATTGTGTTCAAACGCGATGATATGGTCACAGACACGGTTCAGGAAATAACGGTCGTGGCTGACTACCACAAGACAGCCGTCGTAATGGATCAGCGCCTCTTCCAGAATGCGCAGTGTTGAAAGATCCAGATCGTTGGTCGGCTCGTCGAGAATCAGGAAATTACCGCCGCCGCGCAGAATCTTGGCAAGCGTCAGGCGCGCTTTCTCGCCGCCGGAAAGATTTTTGATCTTCGTATTGATCCGGTCGTCTTCAAACAAGAAACGTTTCAGATACCCCCAGATGGAAATCTTTTCCTCGCCCAGATTGATGAAATCGTGCCCCTCGGAAATCTCCTCCAGAACACTGTTCTCCGGATTCAGGGCAATACGCCCCTGGTCAATATAATTGAACTCGACGGTCGGTGCGACAAACACTTCGCCGGAATCGGGCTGAAGCTGTCCGGTGATCATTTTCAACAGCGTTGTCTTGCCGCATCCGTTGCCGCCGACAATACCGGTTTTCTGCCCGGCGCTGAATTCATAGGAGAAATTCCGGAACAGTTCTTTCCCGCCGAGATTTTTGGATATCTCCCTGACCTCCACCACCTTGTTCCCGAGACGCATCGCCTTGGGAATGATCAGATCGATATTGCCTGTACGGACAGGCCCCTTCTGCGCGGCAATCTCATCATAACGCTTCAATCTGCCGAGATTGCGGCGGAGCCTGGCTTTCGGAGAACGGCGCACCCATTCAACTTCCAGCCGGAGAAAATTCTTGCGTTTCTGTTCCAGAACGTCTTCATTATATTCACGTTCCTCTTTCGCCGCCAGAAAATCGGCATAAGAACCGGCGCAGGAGAAAAATCTGCCGTTGTCCAGTTCAACGATCCGGGTTGCCAGACGGTCCAGAAAATAACGGTCATGCGTTACAAACAGGCACGCTCCTTTGTAGGAGGCGAGAAAATCTTCAATCCACGCGATCATTTCCACATCCAGATGGTTGGTCGGTTCATCCAGCAGAAGCAGATCGGGTTCCGCGATAATGCTCCGCGCCAGCATGACGCGCCGCCGTTCGCCGCCGGAAAGCAGCGAACATTTTTTCTCCGCATCATTCAAATTGAGCTTTGCAAGGACCGTTTCGATCTTGTTTGTCGTGTCCCACGCATCGTGATACGTCAGAAGATGTTCAAGCCGTTCATGTTCCGGCGAAGTCGCAGGAAGTTCCTGATAGCGTTTGAGTATACCGGTGAAATATTGGACTCCTTCGGTCACAACCGAACGGACCGTTGCCTCAGAGTCCAGCGTAAAATCCTGCGGCATATAGGCAATGCGGATATTTTTCGCCATCGTGATTTCACCCCCGGACAATGTATCAAGTCCGGCAATGATCTTCATCAGGGTCGATTTGCCGCATCCGTTGCGCCCGACCAGAGCCACGCGTTCGCCGTCATTGATGGAAAAGGAGGCATCGCCGAACAAAACCTGACGCCCGATTTCAAGCTTGAGATGATCACCTGTCCAGAGAACCCTGTCCGCCATGCGCACACCGGTCACTTTTCCGAACGCAGCTCATCCATGAGGATTGTGCGTTTTTCTTTGCGGGAGCGTTCCGCGGCAAAGACCATGAGATGAGTTTCCAAAGAAATGTCGGCGCCGCTGACAATGAGTTCGGGATTGTTTTCACGAAGCGCGTCGATGAAGCTTTCCAGACAGTTCTTGTCGCCTCCGCCATGATATTTTGCTGGGGTGCCGTTGTCCGGCTCGATATTGATTTCGGTCGTCCGGTCACGCAGGTAGGAATAGAGAAGAATCTTCTTCCCGTCGCAGAAAATTTCTCCGGCGGAGCCGAAAATCGTTGTCCGGCGGTCGCCGTATTTGGAACAGCCCGCAAGCGTGAATACCGCCGTGGCGCCGCCTTCAAACTCCATATTGACGACCTGATGATCCGCCACATCGTTGTCGCAGGCAAAAACACAGCGTCCATAGGGACCTTCCCGCATCGCTTTGAGAATATTCTCCTCCGTAAGCGGACTGGTTACGGATTCAATGTAATTATCAATATGCCCCGCTTTCCAGCGCTCCAGATAGAACCGGGGCGCGGAATAGGGACAGGACGGTTCCAGCGGACAGTCCAGACAGCGTTTCGCCGCGCCCTCCGGGCAGTTTTCCCTGCGGAAGAACATCAGTGAACCGAAAGAAGAAATACTCCGGCAGCGGCGCCCGACAATGAAATTGATCCAGTCCAGATCATGAATCGACTTCGCCAGCAGAACCGAGGAGGAAGTTTCTTCCCGGTTCCAGTTGCCGCGGACATAGGAATGGGCATAACGCCAGTGCCCGACGGGCTCCAGATGCTCGATTGATACAATCTGTCCGACCGAACCGTTTTTGATAAGCTCGCGGAGCATACTGGTATAATTCGCATAACGCATGACGTGGCATGCGGAAAGAAGCACATTGTTTTTCTTGACCGCCTCCACAATCCGGCGGCAGGAAAGCGCATCAGGCGCCAGCGGTTTTTCGATCAAGATGTTATATCCTTTGTTTGCAAATGCGACCGCCGGTTCGACATGCATGCGGTCCTGCGTCGTAATGATGACGGCATCCGCAAATTTCGGGCGTTTGAGCACATCATGCCAGTCGGTAAAGCTGTTTACCTCCGGAATATTATGCTCCATGGCAATACGGTTGCGGAAGAAGTCGCGCGGTTCCGCAACAGCGACCACTTCCGCTTTTTCGGGCATGAGTTTGATCAGGTTCGCGTAGATCGTTCCCCGTCCACCTGCGCCTAATATGATGACTGATATTTTTTTGTGCATGTTCATGATTGCGCTAAAATTAGCACAATGAATCTATTTTTCAATGTTTGTATGAAATAAAATCTGAAAAAAAGATGTAGTATCTTTACATGCACAGGCTGCCGGAAAAGAAGACCGTCTCTCCTTTTCCGCATACAGCCGCGTTACCTCCCGCCTCCTGAATTCAGGATCTGTCCGTTGTCGTCGGGGTCTTCGACGCGTTTTTCGAGGTCGATGAAGAGCTGACGTGCGTCACGGATGCCGCCGATCAGGAACCAGACCGTCGAGATGACTCCCACGATACCCGGAATGACCAGCGCCGTAATGAAAAACTTGATCGTCCACCACTCGTGCGGCCACGGGTAGATTGCGTTCCAGACCACAATCGAAAGGAAGACGACCCCGATCTGGTAGACAATCGAATAGCCGAAGACCGAATAGGCGATGATCTTGTCCCCGAGCGTATATTCTTTCGTGATGCCGATGATTCTGCTGAAGACATTCCGGAGCGTCCAGCGTTCTTTCGGCGGCTCGGGAGCGTCCGCATAGATACCGCGGTGCAGAAGTTTGTCAAGATCGTAAGGCTTGTAGGTGAGGTACGAGCCGACGATGTAGCCGCCGACGGAGAGGACCATGGATATGAAGTAAATCTCGAACGAATTGATCGGGAACTTGACGGGGTCCATGCTCCATGCGATCCACGGGTTGAACGGCGAGGAGACCGTTTCGAGGAAGGAGTTCAGCGTCTCGACCATGCCGACCTGTTCCAGCATGGGGTAGATGCTTTGCGCCCAGTTGCGCTGGAGAATCAGTCCGAGCAGGGAAGTGCCCGACCCGAAAATGATCGCGCACCATGCGCCGGTCAGATTTCCGAAACGGCTGTAAAGTCCGAAGACCATGATCGGGCCCGCGCCGCCGAGCCATACCGCGCACATGATCGTCGTGAACATGTTGATGTAGTCCAGCTGGGCGAAGAAAACCGACACGATCAGGAAAAAGACCGCCACACCGACGCTCGTCAGGCGCAGGAGAAGCAGATGTTTTTTCTGGTCCAGATGCCCTTTGAACATCGGCAGGATCACGTCCTGCATCAGCGTCGAGGAAGCGTTGAAAATGCGGCTGTCGTCCGTGGAGATCAGCAGCATGACCATCAGGAGGCAGAACAGCCCGAGCATTCCCACCGGGAAGATTTTGCTGACCACGGACGGCATCATCATCTGCTGGTAAAGCGAACGGTATTTCTGGAACTGATAGCGCGCCTCGGGCGTGTCTCCGAGCGTGTTCCGCACCGCGTTGAAATAAGGCGTATCGGGATTTTTCTGCTGGGAAAGCGGCTGTTCCCACTCCTTTGCCGTGAAGGTTTCCGGAATCCGGTGAATCTCATCCATGACCTTCGTTCTGACCGTCTGGTCGGGAATGACACTGTCCAGAATCTTCGCGGAGAGTTCCTGCCGGATCTCCGTGCTGGTGACCTTGAATTTATTGCCGGAATGCGTGAAATGCGGACTCGTCATGAACACGATCACCACAATCGCCAGCAGCAGGATCATCATATAGGAAAAACCGTTCTTCCAGGCGCCGAGCACGCCCGCCATCTTCTGCTCATGAGGCGTCCTGCCGGTCCCGCTGGTATCGTTCCCGATCCAGCCCGCACGGTTCAGGACGGAACCGAGCAGAGTCACGATCAACGCGAAAATATTGAAATCGCGAAGCTGCGAGATGTCATACGGATTCATGAAACTCTGCCCCGGAACACGGTTCCACATGACCGGCGCAATGTCGTTCGTCCACGAGAAATTCAGGATGATGTATCCCACGATGACCACGAAAATCGGGTAGCTGAGAAGTCCCTGGAAACAGTCCGTAATCAGAAGGGAAATGCGCCCGCTCGGCCAGATGAACACCATTGCAAGGCACAGACAGAGCGTCACGATGATCACGTAACACGGCAGATTGATCCCCATGATCGTGATCCGGTGCGGAAGCCCGAGGTAGTAAATGAAAAAATTCGTCGCGATGGCGGGGCCGATGGCGTTTGTGACCATCTCCGCAACCGTGCGCAGAACCGCACAGAAAACACGGAAAAATTTGCTCCCGTAACGCAGTTCGAGGAACTGCCCCATGGAGAGACAACGTGTTTCGCGCCAGCGGTACAGACAATATCCGGTCAATGCCATGAATACGCCGACGGGAGCCGTAATCGCCCCCCAGAAACTCACCGCGAACCCGGTCTGGTAATACTGCTCCGCCCCTGCGACGAGCGTAATCACGGACAATCCCGCGGTCATATCCCCGACAGACATCACATACCGTCCCGCGATCCGCCCCGCCGCAAGAAAATCCACCACGCCCCGCGCATACTTCCGCGAATAGACCGACACCCAGATCAGCAACACGATCGGAACGATTACAATACACCAGTCAATCCATTTCATCTCATAACCCTCCCATAAATTTTAGAATTTACCATTTTTCACCTTTTGCTTGAACTTGTTTGTTTTGATTTTTGAAAATACACATTTCCGTTTTTCATTCTATCATAGAGTTTGGTTAAATGGGGATTCCTGTAAATATGCCTGTTCCAAAACAACTCTTATACGGACTTGGTCTGTCTGAGGAAAATTTCCACTATCTGTGATGTGGCTATGCAGCAAAATCATACCATCACGCCGTATGACAGATTTTCCTTTTGATTGGGGCTAGATTTCGTTCGTCAGATGCAAGACATTGCTGAACAATATCCTCTACGATCCGACGGTATGAATCTTTCAGACATAACCGGCGAACACAGATATTCCCGATACGGGAACTTAACGCATAAACGTCCGCTTGTGGTTTAGCGGTAGTCCGAGAAATGCTGGATGTATTCCGCGCGTGTAGTGCCATGAAACATGGCACTTTCAGGTTACCATATGAGTCATTTTTACTGCAAGCGACGCGCCTCCATACGATAAAACGCATCATCCGGATGATCATGACAGTAAATCTCATCCGGATGTTCCAAACTGGGCTGCCATTGTTCGAATTTCATTGCCCCTTTGCGCTGGAAGGGAACATGTATAACGATTGGATTATTGCGTCCCAACCGTCTGATTTCCAGCGGCAAATAGTAGAATACACCGTCAAATTTACCAGGAATCATTGTTTGCCGCATAACCGGATAAAGGAAATGCTTTGCCATCATGGTCGCTTCAGAGCCTTCCGCGACCAACCAAGTCTCCGGTAACAGCCAGCGGAACGTGATCAGAGTTTCAACATAAAAACCATGATGCAGAACTAGCGAAAGCTTTTTAGGAACACCTGGTTCTACCTCCACACCATCCTCATAGATCACGGAAAGTTCACAGTAAGGCAGATCGAAGATCAGCTCGTATGGATTCTTTCCCCAAATCAGTTTGGCATCCGCTTGATTCTTCAATTTACCAAGATATTCGGTGGAGATTAACGTTGGAGCCTGTGTTATGCGACTCAGCCTAGGATTCTCAGCTCCGGCAAAAATCGCCAAATTAGTGACACGGTTCGTAAGTTCCAGCAGTGTTTTGGGCACTGAAATATTCATCGGATTGATTGCATATATGACGATACTTTCCCCGATCGGCTGTGTCCATTTTCTCGGCAATGCCTTACGCCCCATCATGATACCGAGAATTGCCCCGACCGTGGCGGCTGTACAGTCCGTATCGTCGCCGCAGTTGGTGGCGTAACAAATGCTTTTGCCGAAATCCCCCTCTCCATAAAGCAACCCGATAATCACAAAACCAAGGTTGCCAGGTGACTGAAACCAGCCAAGATCGGCAATATCTTTCACAACAGCTTCTCTGGCGCTTTTCATATCAACGCCCTTATCGTAGAGTTCGCGAACCAGTCGCACGGACCGGGCAACACGGGAATCCACAGGGATCTTTGCAAGACCGATTTCAATCAGTTCACGAATATCATGGATCACAAAGGCAGCAGACTCCAATGCAGCCGTAAACATCTCCGCATAAATCCCTTCTCCATAATGGTCTACGCAGGAATCCATATAGGCGAACTTGATCGCTTCTCCGGGATTCCCCGGAAAGAGACACGCCCAGATTTCGGAGCGGATCCATGCACCATTGCTGAACTTCCACTGGTCATTGTTGCACGAGCCGGAAAGCGGTGGATAAAGTCCGTTCACCATGTTGAAACGGCAAATGGAATACTCTTTCCACGGACCAATAACATGATCCATCCAGTATTCGCCAAGCAGACGCGGCGTCAAATTGTAGAGTCCATTTTCCTCTGCTGCGTGGAGCCAAAGCAACTGCAAATCAAGATCGTCATTGGGAGCGGGAACTCCGGCGAGTTCCTGCGTATAGAACATCGCATCATTCATTTCATATTTTTCTTCAAAGGGAGCCCCCAAAGTTCCTCCAATATTTTTCCCTGTCCAGCAACCATAAACCCGATCACGGTATTCATCAAGGTTCAAATTAAACATCTTTAAATCCTTTCTCTTTATAATCCTGCCGGAGAAACAAAGCTGTCTCGCCGGTTTTAAGCTCAAACTCAACCACACCATCTTTCGATACACGCACTTCTCCGTCCGGAATACTGACCAAAATTTCATTGTCAGGGAGTCGCAAACATTTCCTCCCGGCGGAAGTAGCATGAAGCATTAAAGCATACGACGAACACGCGAACACATCATCGCTTTCCGAGTAAATCCGTATTCCCGCATCACGGAAAAACTTTCGGAAATCCGATGAAGTGATATTCGGATCACCCCGATAAATACAAGTGTGGCTACCGAAATTCTGTTGGCATTCAATCGGGACGTATCCCGGCTTCTGAAACAAACCATTATACAACAATTGTTCCGAGGTTTCCAAAAGTTCCAGTCCGGTCAGTTCGCAGAGATTTTCAACGGAGCGACTGCCGTTTGGTGCGAAAACTCCAGCACCATAACAGAAAATCAATGTTCTGCCACCGTTCTTGAGCGTGGCAACTGCACAACGCTGTTTCTCATTGAGCCACATACAGTCGAGAAAGATAAAAACTTTGTAGCGTTGTACACTAGGATCATCAAGATCTTCTGCCAAAATCCAGTCAAACGGTATTCCGCTACAGCAAAGATTTCCCATCGTTTCCATGTAGAGTGGACCGGAAATCTGATTGGATTCGGAACCGCGCCTTTTCAGCAGACATTCTCCTCGCAGTTCTGAAACGACCGCAACCTCGGCAACAGAATGCTGTTTCAGAGTAAGGGCTCTTTGACCCCAGCGGACAAGTCCAGTGATCTCGCGCATCAGAATGTCATCACGGAACCAGCCGCCATTGAGATCCATATACCACATGCCAATATTGTTGCAAATCATATTGCCGAATTCGCGTCGGATCAGTTGCCGAGACTCCTCTTGTGTCTGCGGAGTTCCAAGTGCGGTGACATGTTCTACGTTGTTATCGGCTTTGCCATCGAGCCAAGTGCGGTCATCCCCTTCATCAATAAAAATTTTTCCATGTAGAGCAAGACTCGCTGGATAATTGCGATAAAGTCCATCCCTGCCGATTGCTCTCCGAGAATAAGAGTGTGGTGCACTGACCATATCAAGTTCTGGAATCCGGTGCATTGAAGCTGCGGCGCGATGGTCACCGGTAATACTCCATACCATATCGGGAGTATAGCCGTAAAACGAGGCGGTCAGATAATCGCTTTCTTTTTTGACTATTCGGCAAAAGTGACCGATCGCCTCTACCGTAGCGGAAAAGAATACATCGTAATACTCTGCAGGGCGATCATCAGGATTCTCAGGAATCTGTTTTCCGTAACGCCTCATCATCGCCGGACCAGTATCCGGATTCTCCATCGGGGACCAATAGTGCCATTCGCCGAAAATACCTCCGGCGAGATGCAGACCGATTACCGCATCGGCGTAGCTACTCTGTTGAATATGCCGGATCAGCATACGGAGTGCTTCCCCCTCTTCTTTGAGATAACGTTTTGAAGCAAAGGATTCATGTAAGGTTCCCTGCCATGGAGCAGTGTACCAAGTTCGTTCTTTACTACCGGGGAATCCGCAAAGTTCTTCCTCATGGTTTAGTAACCACCATTCTGGAGCGGAAAGAAAGATACGCGGTATGACGAATGCATCCGGAACCGCTTCGTGAAAAATTCGCATCGCATAGTCTAGTCGACTGAAGTCATACTTCCCTGGACCGATCCACCATGGTTCACGATAGTGTGGAATTGACCGGAAAAAAGAGAAGATCTCTACCCCGGCTTTGTGGAATGACCGCAAATCCTCTACAATGGGCAGACTTTGCCAAAACATCAGCGGAAAGACTGGCATCCCGTCCTTGCAGAGGACGGGATATCCCTCTTTTTTTCCAATGGAAAAACGATTTGCCATCGGTTTTACATCCCCTGTTTCGGATAGTAAAATTTGATGTTGCGGATTGAGAACGAAAGTGTTGGAGCATTGGAGGTCAGCGAGATACTGAAGCTCTGTACTGTAGATGGATTCATCAGTCTCTTGAACACGATCTTCCGCACTTCCCATTTGTCAGAGGGGGGGGCAAACTGCTCTGTTACGGGCTTTCCAGTACCATAGAAATAAATTAATGGCCATTTTACATCGGAGGCATTGCCGTTGATCTTGATTTCGAACTCCATCCCAATTGTGCCACTAATCTTCTCTTTGGCGTATCTAAAGGCGAATCCTGGACTTGCCCATCGACTTTTTGATTCTCCAAAATCAATATCAAACCGAATTTCACCTTTTACTTCGCCTTTGGAGATCTTCATTTTACCGGATGAATAGCCACCCCACGCAGTATAGTCTTCACTCCGACTCTGCAACCGTACTTCCATATTTTCCACTGCCGGAACAACTTCAGCGGCATACGTAGCTGATCCAAAGAGTAGCGCCAGCGTAAAAACCGTATTTCTAAAATGTATCTTCATTTGGATTACTTCTCCTTTCCAGGATAATAAAATTTGATGTTTTTTATTGAATACGAAAGTTTTTGTCCCTTCGATGAAAGCGAAATATTGAAGCTCTGTACCAACGACGGATCGCGCAGGTTTTCAAACATTAACTTACGCGTTTCCCATTTTCCCGAGGGCTTCCTATAGAGTTCACGCCATGATTTTTTCTTCCCGTAGAAGTAGACAAACGGATACTGCACCATCTCAGGTTCACTGTTAACCTTGATCTCAAACTCCATCCCGATTGCCCCATCAAGTTTTTCCTGTGGAAGCATCAGCATGAAACTGGGGCTGCTCCAGCGGTTTTTCTCACTGCCAAAGTTAATATCGAACCGGACTTCGTCTGCCGTGTTTCCCCGACTGATAGTCATTTGTCCGGAAGAGTAAGTCCGCCACGCGTCCGGTAATTCGCTGCGCAGTTGTGCTTGAGTGAAAACAGCATCGTCCACCTTAAAATACGGGATCACTAGGCGGGATATCGGCAAATTATTGAATTTTCCTCCGAAGACGAGCTTGCCAGACTTCTCCTGCGGAAATTCCATTTCCAGAGGAATGACCGTTTTCCCCATAGGCGAAATGACAATATTATTCATCTTGCCGGAAAACTTAGCACCCTCGGTAAGAAGTTGACCATGCTTTTCTTTGTTGGAGCAGTTGAATATCTCCATTGCTAAAGAAATTTTGCCAGATGTCTTTCTAAAATCCACGTTGTTTTTACCAGTGGAAATTATAAAATCATCAGAGAGAACAGCTTTCAGCAATACCGTATTGTCTATGACTGGACGTTTCACTGATGTCGGACCGGGCGTTTTTGCCTTCAGTTCCAACTGTGATACTCCGGGCAGAACAAGGTACTGCACATTGTTTTCCGCATTCAGCATCAGTGGTGTTCCGTTATTTGTCATGGTTCTTTCGCGTCCCAGGCAGTCCACGAGTGTGAACGTTCCGGTTGTTCCAAGAGGAATCCGAAAAGATGTCGTTTTCCTGGCTGGTTCTTTCAAATCAGCTAATGAAACGCCCTTTTCCAACTCGGTTATCCTCCAAAATACCAGTATCTCAGAACCATCGGCGCGACAGAAAATATACGCACGGATTCCCTCTGGAACTACAACTTCCCCCTTGTAGAACGCATCTCCGAGCATCCGATTCAGCGTGACATAGGTGACAAAAGCCGGTTTTATCGTGTAGTCATGCCGTACCAGTCCCCAGCATTTTGTTCCGCCAACCTCGGCAAACGGAGTCATTACAAATGGATAAACCTTGCCGACACCGAGACTTTGCAGAATAATTGAGGCCTTGGGATAAAGTTCCGCAATCACTGCTTCCTGAGCGGAGGAGTGTTCACGTAAATTGCGGATATACGAAGTATTACTTGCCGTTCCCTCGCTATTGAATCCGAACTCTGTGAAGTAGACCGGTTTGTCTTCTGCCTGGTAGTGACTGAGGAGCTTTTGTATCTCCGTCATCAGTGCCGGATAATCGGGAATCGGGTTGTAGGTGTGATAATTGAAAATATCAAAGTAGTGCACAAGGTCGCTTTCCATAGCGGTATTCACAAACGGGCGCGGTGGATAAAAACACATCGAACCGATCATCACCTGTACCGCCGGATTGCCAGCCTTGAATCCGAGATATGCCGCCTTCATCGCAGAGGCAAAATCCCATGCGGACTCTCCGGAGAATCCACCATCCGGTTCATTCCAGAACTCCCAAAGGTCCACAGATTCCCGATAACGCGAAGAAAGCATTGAAGAAAACTGATAGGTCAGCAAAAGGTCATCCGGAATGTGTGCCGGTGCCACACTGTTGTCGTCGCGGCCATCCTTATAACGCGCCCATCGAACGGAGTCGCGGTAGACGCCGGTCACCTTGATCCCGGCATCGCGAAGCATCTTGATATTGCGGTCATACTTTTCCCAGCGGAAAGATTTTTTTTCTGGCCATATCTCTTTCCAGCCGACAAATTCGCGGGCGGCACTGATTCTGCCCTGACGCATAATCGAAGTAATCGTCCGCCATCCGGAAGCCGGAAGCCGATTATCGCTGGTGCTGTCGTAAGAAGTCCAAATCTGACTCGAATTGATAGCATAGGGAGAATTCGGTTTGAAGTGGAGATTCTCCGGTAACACTGCGAAAGAACGGTCGCCTTTGCGTTCTTTCGCATCCCGTAAAGTCAGACGGTAATAACCGCACGGCAGTGGTGCAAGTCGAACACCTGTTTTCGGTGAAGTGTATCCAGACGCAACAACCTTCCCCCAGTAGTCGGTGACAATGTATTCCGCCTTGGCTTCCATGCCGGAACGGAACCGGAAAACCGGACTTTCAGATGTATTCCAAAGCGCCCCCGGCCGTTCCGCATAGAGTACTTCACCTGTATCAATTGCCGCATTTGCAACATCGCAGAACGAGAGACACAAAGCGGGTATAAGTTTCAGATATTTCTTCATTTTCAGTCTATCCCTTTTACTTTTTCATGGCAATTCTGTCAAACGCGTCCATTATTGTGTTTCTGGTGTGTGCTCCACCGGGTTTTCTATAGATATTCGCCGAGGTTTTTACCACTGAAATATCCGAAAGTAAAAAAACTCCGCCGTTAAGGTGTTTGTTGTCGTCAAGTACGGTTCCAGAAGCTGAACAGGTCGCAATCACCTCGCGCGATAATTTACTGAAAGGTTTGTTGAAAGAAGGATAACGCCTCGGTGCTTCATTGCTTCCTGTATCACGTAATTGCATATAATCAACCTTAAACCCTCCCTGTTTCCAACTATTAGGCTCGCCAACCTGACAGTGCAGGATTTTGGGACGGTTTTCGTCATAGTATTGACTTGACGGCCACTTGACTACTGAGGGCAGATAGTTCTGACGGACAAGGATTCCGAATCCAATATCGGGTTTTTCTCCACTCCAATACTGGCAATTTCTGCGTTCTTCGCTTTCCTTCTCGCCTTCAACAAGGCTTGACACAACTGGAGTCATCATATCGTTGTAATCATCAATATACATGGCTTCCGCTTGACCGATACTGCGAAGTCGTCCGATACAATTAACTTCAAGTGCTTTTTGCCGTCCAAGATTAAGTGCAGGAAGCAACATAGCCGCAAGAATTGCTATAATAGCAATTATAATGAGAAGTTCTATAAGGGTGAAACTAATCATATGAGGATAAATCCACCGATGCTTGCATGACACAAAGCCAGAACAGGCGTGAACCTGTCGAGATTCAGTATCGAAATGCTGGGTAAACTTTGTGTGAAAGCGATACTGTGAATGCTTATATTGCGGTAGTTTATTCACATCTTTTTGTTGGATTCCTTTTCGAAGAATAGATACCATTTTTCATCTCCTTAATTGTTATATGGGGTGTTAAATACCTTCTTTGTCTCATGGAGAGTATTTTGATCTTATATTGCAAAAATCACTTTTGAAAACATCCTGACGAAGCCGGTGGTAGTTTGACTGTTCGAAGAGGACTATTACGAAGTGGGAAATACTTCTTTGAGAGCTTCCAGATATCCCATGCCGTATTGTTCTTCTGGTTCCAGCATACTACCCTCGGTCCACTCATTCCAGCAGTTGATGTTGAATGTCGGAATATTTCGCTGTTCTAGACGTTTTCGTGTTTTCTGCAGGGCAATCCGGAAATTCTCCGGTGTGTTATCGGAAAGCGTGCAGGTGAACGGATAGCCGATGCCAGGACACCATACATCTGTGGTTTCTGTCCGTGGTGAGGAATCCCACCCCATCGTCACATTCGGGAAATATGGTAGTTCGCTTTCAGCTTCCAGCTCATCCCAAGCTTTGAAGTACTCTTCCATAGCATTGGGGTAGGGATAAGTCTTCTTCGGAGGAAGCTTGACATGGTGAATCCATACATAGCTTGACATTGAATTAAAACCGAGTCCTTCAATGACTTCGCCACGCGGGCGGCTCTTTGTCTCACCAGGAAGAATCGGGCTGCCCCAAACGACTGCATTGAGTTCCAGTCCGGAAAAACCGGCGTCGACCGTCCGTTTGCGGAAATCTGCAAGCGCTTTCCGTGCGGCATGAAATCCACCAAGCCCTTTGATGAGCTCGTTCAGATGGTAGATCGAAAAATAAGGTTTTCCATTCATCCGGTAGTAGTTCGGATGCGTGAAATAGTGTTCGATAATGTGGTTCGTAATTACCGTGAACCGTTCCGGAGAGACCGCGCCCGGATAAAGCAGAGCTGGCGGGGAGGAACGTTTCGCAGGATGAATATCGATCCAGTCGTGGTTTGCCCACATCAGTGCAAATTTGAGCGGCTCCCCGGAAACAGCGGGTAGAAAGCCGTCATCCAGACAATGCGATAGAAATGTGCCGTCGTTGTAATGGTAATAGTCGAAGATAAAATAATCGATTCCGTGTTCCTGCGCGACACAGATTTTTCTCTTCATAACGATGGGCATGGATTCATCCTCGTAACCCCAAAGCGGGCGCTTCGGCTGGTTGTGCCCGGGAAAACGCGGATGCGCGGCCTTGACCAGTTCCCATTCACACCAGCCAGAACCATGAGAAACAGCATTGCGTTCATCACATCCGTGATAATTAGGGAAATAGTAGCAACCGACTTTGATTTTCTTTGGCATAGTTCTATTCCTTTGTTCGTGTTGAAATTCTTCATCTCTGTGTTATATTATACTATATTATTACCCAAAAACAAATAGTTTATTATCCGAAAGGAGTGTCGTTTTGTCCGAAAGTAATTATCCCAATGAAATCTCGCCCTTCCAAAATGCCGGAGTCGTTGCCGGACACTCCGTAATCCAACATTATTGCAATTGGGAAACATTCCGTAACCATGACTGGAACTTGATTGCCATGGTATCCGGTGAGGGTACTGCAAAAATCGGAACAAAAAAATTTACCATGAAACAGGGAACGTTTTATATCTTCGCTCCGATGGAAAAGCGCCGTTTTTACTCCACTGAATGCTGGATTTCCTGGTGGATACACTTCTCCTTGAGAGAGCCGTTGGAATGGCCGGAACTGTCGCCGGGAGAATTGTATGCGCTGACACCGGCTCCTGTGGAGTTTCGCCGCTGTCTGCGTGATGTGATGGAAGGAGTCCAGCTTGCAATGGGATACCGTGCCGGATGGCAGCAGTTGGCGTTGAGTCTTGTCCACAATGTGATCCTGCGCGGAAACATGCTCTCTCATTCCACCTTGACAGACAAGCGTTTGTTGAAAGCGGAAACCTTGCTGAACGATTTCGAGAACCCGATGGATATGGATCAAATCGCCGCCGCCTGTGGGATGTCGCGATCCATTTTCTATGTCCGCTTCCGAGACGCATACGGACTTCCCCCGCGTACATGGAGAGAACGTGGAAAACTCAATGCTGTCCGTCTTCTTTTGGAAACAACTTCGCTACCACTTGCTGATATCTGTTCTCGCTGTGGAATACACGATATGTCACAGTTTTTCAAGCGATTCAAGCACTGTTTTGGAATTACGCCGACCCGCTGCCGAGAGCAATTCCGACTGAAGGCACAGTCTGAATACCAGATATTATGAAAATCGTCAGGCATGGTGAAGATACGCCAAGCGGTAACGGTAACAAGGCAAAGTATGCGGATGTTCGATCATCTTATACGCTTCTGAAAGAAAAAAATCATAAATAAAATTTGCCTCTTCACCAGAATTTGTGGGCGAACTCCGGTTCTGGGAGTTTGCCAAGTTGGTGATATAAGCACACTTTTGCAATTTTGAGCGTCCTGGCGGCTGTCAAACGACAAACGGAATAAAAGCGACCCGCAGGGGAGCGGTTATGCCGGATTGCCGCTTGACTGACGGCGGGTTCTGATGTATCTCGCACTGATTTACCCACAAATTCCCGTGAAGACCCAAAAATACTTGCTTTTCTGTCGATAGTGTTCTATATTATATAACAAACAGAACAAAGGAAGATTATGACCAGGCAAAACAATATATGCGTAGGCGCGCGGATCCGGAATCTCCGGCAGAGAAGCAATATTTCACTGCGGCAGCTGTCCCGCACTGCCGATGTTTCCGTGAGCTATCTCTCCGCCATTGAAAAAGATGCAGTCTCCCCCACGCTTGCCATGCTCCGGAAAATACTGACGGCTCTGGATTCCAATTTCTATGATTTTTTCAATGATGAATGCAGTCAGGCGGATCAATACATCTTCCGCAAAGCCGGGATGCAGACCGCCGCGGACTCCGACCGGGAATACACTCTGCTGCTGCCGCACCGGGAAGACATCAGAATCGAGCTGATGGATGAAAATTATTTTCCGGGGAAAGAACTGCCGGCATTCGAAGTTTTTGAAAGCGATTTCGCCGGGTATGTCATTTCCGGTGAACTTGTGCTGGAAGTCGACAATGAACCGCCGACCGCGTTGAACGCCGGCGACGCCTTTTATGTTCCCGCCGGGACCAAAGTCCGCGGCTACTGCGAGAAGGAGCGCAAAGCAAGGCTGATCACGGCTCTGTATCCTCGGGGTTGTTTTAATTGTCCGGAAAAAGTCTCTACCCTCGAAAAAGTTAGTGACTACCGCAAATTGCTGATCGCTCCCCGTTGTTCGGAAATCATCTCAAAATGACCACAGGAGAAAACAGAGAATGATTTTGAGGAGGGCATCCGACAAACCGAAAACGGTGCTTTTTTAGATGGGAACCGCCGACCAGATGCAGAGATTCGGTTTCGGACCGGATTTTACCGGATTTTCAATTGAGGAAGGTTCTCTTGGTTTCAAAAGGCATTCTGACAGTAATTTGTGTTCGTCTTCATAGACAATGTCCCAAGGTAATTTCCTCGTTTGTTCATCATTCAACAGAACATGGCTTATGATCGCCAATGTCGTGAGCCTTTGCTGTCCATCAACAACATAGTACTTATTGTTCTCCTTCTTTTGCAGAACAATAGGTTGGAGACAATAATTATTCCAAGAGACGGTTCCGCTCCTTGAAACTCCTGCAAATTCAAGTAGGTCTTGAAGGAGAATTTCTATTTCTCCCTGTCTGTTTATTTTTTTGTTTGCATGATACTCTTTGGTTGTCCACTGATATCCCCTTTGGTATCCTGGTATGAGAAAGGTTATCTGAGTTTTCGAATGGTTCAGATCTGCAATAGAAAATTCCTCAAGGCATTTTTCATCGTCAAAAAAATGTTGGCTAGCGCTCTCTGTCATGTTTTTCACCCTGGGCAATATTTGTTATAATTTTTAGCAATACCACATTGTCTACTGGAATAATGCCGCCGTCCTCCATGACCAGAATCCTCTCCGGCAAAGAGACGTGCCGCACCCGCCCCGTGACGGTCACATACGCGCCGCCGGACTTCCGCTCGTCGGGAACGAAGTATTCGACGGTCACCTCCGGGCGCTCCGACAGGTGCTCGATGACGACGGCGAGCTGACGGTTCAGCTCTTCGGCCTCTTGCGCGTCCCGTTC
>ENA-ORNF01001110-ORNF01001110.1-human-gut-metagenome-genome-assembly--contig:-NODE-1110-length-24742-cov-3.694941_pt1 | contig 24742 bp, 25 predicted proteins | sample MGYA00242110_ERZ509012 | MGnify/ENA primary metagenome ERZ509012 (study PRJEB26280, sample SAMEA2338714) | human gut metagenome | biome: human gut; feature: human-associated habitat; material: faeces...
CCGTCCTGAGATGGGAGTTGTAGATGCCAATGGGAATCCGAATTATGTAAAGAATATTGAGTCTACGGCCAAAAAATTGAAGAGTGTATTAGGTGATGAAGTGGATGAGAAGACGCTTATTAAAATTATGAAGTCGGCAAAAAAGGCGGGAAAATCGCAAACGGAATTGGGTACGGGTACGAAGCGTATCAAAAAAAGTGCCATGAAGGAAATCAAAAAATTAAAGATTGATGGTATTGGCTTTATTGATGCGGTATCTCGTTATTATCCTGCCACTCCTTATTCTTCCAATCTTGTTGGATTTGCAGCTTTTGATGAAGATACGCAATCAATTGAAGGCAAGATGGGACTTGAATTATCGTTAAATGAATTGTTGAAGGGGAAAAATGGTTCGGAACAATATCAACAGACAGTGGATGGTTCTAAGCTTCCGGGTACGACGAAAGTGATTGAACAAGCTAAAAATGGAAATGATGTTGTTTTAACAATAGATATTGAGTTACAAAAAGCAGTAGAAGAGATTTTAACTGAACAAGTATTGAAGGCAAAAACAGAACCAAATACTGATTATTATAATCGTTCTTTTGTAATTATTTCCGATCCTAAAACAGGAGAAATTCTTGCTATGGCAGGAAAACAAGCAGTACAAAAAGATGATGGAAGTTATGAAATTGTGGATTATACTCCTGGGATTTTAACATCACCAGTTGTGGTAGGTTCTGTTGTAAAAGGTGCTAGTCAAATTGTTGGTTATAATACTGGAGCTTTAAAAATTGGAGAAACAAGATATGATACTTGTATTAAAGTTGCAGCAACACCAATTAAATGTTCTTGGAAATATTTAGGAAAGTTAAATGATATTACAGCTTTAAAATATTCATCAAATACTTATCAGTTTTATACTGCGATTAAAGTAGGAAATGGAAATTATCAATACAATAAACCGCTTCGTATTGATCCGCAAGCTTTTACAACTTATCGTAATACTTTTGCTGAATTTGGATTAGGTGTTAAAACAGGAATTGATCTTCCTGTAGAAAGTTTGGGATATAAAGGTAGTAGTACTTTAGCAGGACATTTGTTTGATTTTTCAATTGGACAGTATGATACTTATACACCAATTCAATTATCACAATATATTGGTACCATTGCTAATAATGGTGCTAGAATGCAACCATTCTTATTAAAAGAAATATATCAACCAACTAAAGATGGTTTAACAAAAAAAGTTAGTGAAACAAGCCCTAAAAAATTAAATCAAGTAAATACGACACAAGAATATTTGGACCGAGTAAAACTTGGTTTTCAAGAGGTTATGAAAACTGGTGGAACAGGTACAGGTTATATCAATTTAGCTTATAATCCTGCTGGTAAAACTGGAACTAGTGAAAGTTTTGTAGATAGTGATGGCGATGGAACAATTGATAAAGAAACTGTAACCAATACTTTTGCTGGTTATGCTCCTTATGATAATCCAAAAGTAACTTTTACTGTAATATCTCCAGATATTTATTATCAAAAAGGATGGAGTACTTATCAAACAACTGTCAACAAAAGAATTACCACAGCTATTACGAATAAATATTTTGAATTATATCCTAATTAATTTTGACAATTTGATAAAACATGTTAAAATAAGTGCTTACTTGGGGGGATAATATGGAAAAAATGATGATGCAAGACATTAGAAAGAAAATGGATGAAAATGATTTTTCATTTAATGTATATCGTTTAACCATGACACAAAAACTTGGAATGATTAATTATGTTTTTGAAAAGCAATTAACTTGTATGCCAAAAGTTATGAAAATGTTATTAAATAGTTCTAAATATCCAAAAGAAAGACAAATTTATGTCTATTATTTATTACAAGAAATGAAATCAAGAAAAGATGTTTTTCCATTTGAAATGTTATCATGTTCAACATTAATTTCTGATTATAGTGAACGAGAAATAGAAACAATATTTGGAATTGTACGCGATAAAATAGGAAATAAAAATTTTAAGTATGAACAATTATTAATGATTTTAGAAATGACTTTGTTACCATCTTATCAAAAAGGTGAAAATAAGCGAAAAGATCATTATTATAAATTAGCGCAATCTATTCAAAAACAAATTTATAGACAAATTAAAGATGAATATAATACACAATTTTTAGAACATAAAAAATTATTGTTCTATTTACAAACATTACCACATCAATATTTAGATTATTTCAATAAAGTAAAAACATTGAAAAAATAAAGACTTGTCGTAATTTTATTTATTTGTTATAATAGGAAAAGATGTGACGAAAAGGAGGGAAATGTATGGCCAATAAAAAAGGTGAAAACAGAAGATTAGTAGATTTTAAATGTACTGTTTGTGAAAAACATAAAGTTCGTAAAGAAAAAAATGTAAAAAATACTCCAGAACGTATGGAACTTAGTATGTACTGTCCAGTATGTAAAAAACATACACCACATAAGGAAGCAAAATAATAAGGTTATACATTCCTTATTTTTTTAAAGAGAGGAGGATATTATGTTTGAAATTAATGATATTAAAAATGGAATTACTTTTATTTATGAAGGAAATATTTTTCAAGTATTAGAATTTTTACATGTAAAACCAGGAAAGGGACCAGCTTTTTTAAGAGCAAAATTAAAAAATTTAAGAACTGGTGCTACAATTGAAAAAACTTTCAATACAAATATTAAATTAGAGAAAGCAATGATTGAAAAACAAAATGTTCAATTCTTATATAAAGATGGAGACAATTATGTATTCATGAATATGGAAACTTATGAACAAATTGAACTTTCAACAGATCAAATTGGAGAAAATGCAAAATATTTAAAAGATGGATTAGATGTAGAATTAAGCTTTTATAAAGGAGAACTTTTAGGTGTTATTTTACCTGAAAAAATTGAAATGGAAGTAACTCATACTGAACCAGCTGTAAAAGGAAATACAACGAATAATGCAACAAAAGATGCAGAATTAGAAACTGGATTAATTGTACGTGTACCACTTTTCATTGAACAAGGTGAACATATCATTGTAAGTACTCGTGATGGAAAGTATGATTCTAGAGCATAAGATACGAAAGTATCTTTTTATATAAACTTGTTTAGATGAATAAAAAATACTTGACAAACATAGTAATTATTAGTATAATCACTATGTAATTTGAAAAGGAAAGCAGAAGATCCACTTCTCACCCGATTGCTAAAGCTTTGGGTTCAGGCCAAAAATAAAAGATAAATTGGTTTTTTAGTGGATACTTTTGTATCCACTTTTTTTGGAGGTGTCTATTATCGCTAGTAGAGAAAGAGATTTGTTTATTAATGAACAAATACGTGCAAGAGAAGTAATGGTAATTGGTCCAAATGGAGAACAATTGGGAGTAAAAGCAATTAAGGATGCATTAACGTTAGCAAATTATGCTGGATTTGATTTAGTATTAATGAATTCAAATGCAAAACCACCAGTTTGTAAAATTATGGACTATAATAAATTTAAATATGAAAACAAGAAAAAACAAAAAGAAAATATGAAACGTCAAAGAGAAGCAAATTTAGATGTGAAAGAATATCGTTTATCAGTTTCTATTGATGTACATGATTTTAATACACGTGTTCGTAATGCGAAGAAATATTTGGAAAAAGGTCATAAAATAAAAGCCAATATTCGTTTTCGTGGAAGAGAACTCGCACATACTCATTTAGGAAAAGATGTATTACTTCGTTTTGCAAAAGAGTTAGAGGATGTAGCAGTCATTGAATCTATGCCAACTTTAGATGGAAAGTTCATGAATATGTTACTAGCTCCAAAGAAAGATAAATAAGGAGGATAAGTTATGGCAAAATTAAAGAAAATTAAGAAAAAAACACATAAGGGAATTGCTAAAGCATTAAAAATGAGACCTGGTGGAACAATTAAAACTGGTAAAGGTGGTTCTCGTCACAATACTGGTAAAAAAAGTTCTAAATTCAACAGAGATAGACGTAAAGGTCAAAGTTTAAGTAAATCAGATTATAACAGAATGAAAAAAGTAATTAACTAATTAACATAAAGAAGGAGGATATATTATGGCAAGAGTTAAAGGTGGTACGATTAGTCGTGCTCGTCACAAAAAAGTTATGAAACAAGCCAAAGGTTATTTTGGAAGTAAACACAGATTATATCGTTCAGCAAATGAACAAGTAATGCATTCATTAAAATATGCATATAGAGATAGAAGACAAAAGAAAAGAGATTTCAGAAAATTATGGATTACACGTATTAATGCAGCATGTCGTATGAATGAAATTAGTTATTCTAAATTCATCAACGGTTTAAACATTGCTGGTGTTACAGTAAACCGTAAAATGTTAAGTGAAATTGCAATTGATAATCCTAAAGCATTTACAAACTTAGTAGAAGTTGCAAAAGCTGCATTAAATGGGGATACAAAAGCAATCGAAAAAGCTTCTAAACCAGTAGCAACAGAAAAGAAAGAAACAAAAGCTACAAAAAAAGAAGAAAAAGCTGAAGATAAAAAAGATCTATCTAAAATGACAGTTGCTGAATTAAAGAAATTAGCAAAAGAAAAACAAGTTGAAGGATATTCAACAATGAAAAAAGCAGAATTAATTGATGCATTAAAATAATGCATCTTTTTTTTACCAATGATTTATGCTATGATGATTGTAGAGGGATGAATCATGAAAAAAGAATTAGATATCATTTTAAAATCAATATTGGAAGATGCAAAACAAGGATATATTAAAACAACACTAGGAGGAATTCGTGTAGGATTTAATACTACAATAGAAAATAAAAATGTATATTTGGGTGAACAAAAATATACATTAGAAATTAATAATTATGATTTATTGTTAGATAAGATAGAAAAATATCTTTTCACTTTATTAAAAAGTAATCATAAATGGTTAGAAGTGCCTAGTAGAAATATTACAAATCAGTTTGATATAAATACATTGAGAGATTATATCGCATATTTATTTTTATATATGACACCATATGATTTTAAACATCCAGAATCATTTTTTGATAGATATTGTGACTTCTTATTAGATCAAACATTTTCTATGCCACAAGAATATGATTTGGAATTATTAGATTGTAAAATGCATATTATAAGAGAAGAACAAGATTATGGTCAAGAAACACCATATGCTCTTGTTCCAATATTGGAAAAAGAAATTGATGGGAAAGTTTGTAAATATGTTTTACCATATTTAAGATATGGTATTTGTTATGAAAATGGAGAAAAGACATGCTTTTTATATGCAATTCAAAATCATAATCAGAAATATACATCAGAAGAAGAAAGATTATTCCAAAAGAAAATGGAAAGAAAATTATATAAATTAAGTTCTAAATTACCTCAGGAATATTCTGATACGGTAAATTCATTTGTATTTTCTGAAAATGTTTTACTTGCTGTACTAGAAAAATTAGAAATCTCTAGTTTAGTGATTGGAAAAAATCAACCATTAAAAACAATGGTAAAAGAGAATGTATTCACAAATCATACGATTCCTGAAGGAATGTCAAAAAGTAAATTACAATCATTAGGTTATGTTTTTGATGTAGATCGTATTATTCATAATGTAACGACTAAGTTTTTATTAACATCAAAACGTTGTAGTTATCAAAATCCAAATTATCAATACCAAGACTTAAATGAAGGATATGGAATGTTAAAAAATTATCATTTAGGTTATGAAGTAGAAAATAAATATATTGCTGAAATTTATGATTCAATTATAAATACAGAAAAACAACAACATAGATAGGAGCGAATATGAGAAAATTATATATTGATTTTGATGGAGTCATTTTGGATACCATCCCAGTGATTTATAAGAGATTAGAAAAGAATCAAATTGATGTGACAGATGAAGCATCATTAGTTCAATTTTATGAAAATTTAGAATGGAAATCTTTAATACAAGAAGCAAGTGAGATACATCATTCAATTGCTTGTATTAAAAAAATTATTGCATCGCAAAAATTTGATGTAGCAATTTTGACTCATGTGAATTCTCAAAGTGAAATTTTAGAAAAAGTCGCATATTTGAAAGAGGTACTTCCTGGTATCACAATTATATCGGTACCAAAAAAGTTACATAAAACAGATATGGTAAATCCTAAAAATTCTATATTAATTGATGATTTTACTGGAAATTTAATAGAGTGGGATAAAAAAGGTGGAATTTCTATTAAATTTTCATTAACTCCAAAAGATAGAGGGTTTCCAGTAATTGATCGTTTAGATACGATTTTAACAATGAATTATTTAAATGTGTAGTAGAAAAGAGTGTAGTATGGATAAAGTATATAATGCATCATTAAAAATACAAGAGTTAAAAAAATTAAAAGACCAAAATATGATAGAAGTTGCTTCTATGGTAGATAGTAAAGGGGAGTTTTTTTCTATGATAGCAATGAAAAAAGATATAGAATTATCTCCTTATTTACCTGGATATATTATAACGAAAGAAGGACATTTCATTCCTGTTGTAAATGGTGATACACATGTGCATGTTGCTGATAAATATTTAGAAAAATATTTTCACCATAAAAGAAGTCCCTTTGTTTTTTACCTAGATGCTTTAGCGAAAGCTGGAGCTGTAATGTATATAGGGGGAAGATTATTAGAAGATGGTAGTGTTGATATGAGTCAACCAGATGGATTTTTATTAACGAAAACAGATCCTATTATGCTTCCAGAAGCAATGTTAGAAGCATTAGAGAGATTGGAATACAGTATTTGTGAACATGGTATGAAATTAAATTATACTGGTAACAGGAAATTTGAATCACCATTTGGAACAGATTTTGAAAATGGAAAAAATAGATAGTAGGTAAATATATGAATGAAACTTTTACTTCTATATTTGGAAATTCTTTTACAATTGATGAAGAAGTAATTCATAGAAGATATTGTTCTATTAGAGAAAATGGTTATTTAATCGTACCAGATGGTAGATTAATTGTAATTCCACCAGGAATACACCATGGTTCTGTATTTTTAGAATTTTTATCAAAGTATTTAGAACAAGATATTTCTAATATTAGAGAGAAATATCAAATTGTAGCTGATAATGGAATTATGTGTTTACCAATATTAGAAGAATATGGATTGATACCTTATTTTGGAATTGGATTAAATCCTGAAGTTCCAAAATATATGGAATTAATTTGTGAAAATAGCGAAATGTATCAAGTGGATGGAACATTATATATTCCAAGAAATTTCGATGAAATTTCAACAGAACAAATTAGAACTTGTCAAGAATTATTAAAGACAAATTTGTATTATAATGGAAAAGAAAAAAACAAAATATCAATTGGAAATGGAAAAGTTCATCATTGTAATTATAATAGCCTTGAATTTCTAAATATTTTAGAACAATTATTAAAAGAAAGAAAACAGTTTGTAAAGTAAACACTTAGTAATGCTAAGTGTTTTATGTTTGTATTTTTTAGCACTCACTATTGACGAGTGCTAAAAATAGTGCTATAATGATCATGCAATGAGTAATGAAGGAGGGGATTTATATGAATGGACAAAATCCATATGAACAAAATTTGCAAAAGCCACTTGAAAAGTATGGCCGTGATATTGTAAAAGCTGTTAAGGATAATAAGATTGACCCTGTAATTGGTCGTGATGAAGAAATTCGTAGTATTACCCGTATTTTATCTCGTAAGACAAAAAATAATCCGGTATTAATTGGAGAACCAGGTGTAGGTAAAACAGCAATTGTAGAAGGTTTAGCAGAACGTATTGTCAAAGGTGATGTTCCTGATAGTTTAAAAAATAAGACAATTTGGGAACTTGATTTAGGTGCTTTAATTGCTGGTGCCAAATATCGTGGTGAATTTGAAGAGCGTTTAAAAGCAGTATTAAAAGAAATTAAAGAATCAGATGGTTCTATTATTTTATTTATTGATGAAATTCATATGATTGTTGGAGCTGGTGCTTTAGAAGGTGCTATGGATGCTGGTAATATGTTAAAACCAATGCTAGCTCGTGGTGAAATTCATTGTATTGGTGCAACAACATTAAATGAATATCGTAAATATATTGAAAAAGATGGAGCCTTAGAAAGACGTTTTCAAAAAGTTCAAGTTAGTGAGCCAACTGTGATGGATACATTGACAATTTTACGTGGATTAAAACAACGTTTTGAAGTATATCATGGTGTAACAATTAAAGATAGTGCTTTAGTTGCAGCAGCAACTTTATCTGATCGTTATATTACAGATCGTTTTTTACCTGATAAAGCAATTGATTTAGTGGATGAAGCTTGTGCAACGATTAAAGTACAGATTGATTCAGTGCCAATTCCACTTGATAAATTAACACGTGAAATTATGCAGTTAGAGATTGAATTACAAAGTTTGAAAAAAGAAAAAGATGAACTTAGTAAAGAGCGTGTTATGAAAATTAAAGAAAAAATCGCAACGTTAAAAGAAAAAGAAGCAAAATTACGTACTGATTGGGAAAGTGAAAAGAAAATCAACGAAGAAATTCGTTCTACAAAAGATAAATTACAACGTGCTCGTTTTGATTTAGAACAAGCAGAAAATAGGTATGATTTAGAAACTGCTGCAAGACTTCGCCATGGAGAAATTCCAAAATTAGAGCAACAACTAGATGAATTACATAAAAGGGATTCTTCTTCTATTTTGAGTGATATTGTTCGTGATGAAGATATTGCTGCAATTATTTCAAAATGGACAAATATTCCTGTTCAAAAATTAGTAGGTGGCGAAAAGGAAAAATTATTACATCTAGAAGAAAATATGAAAAAGCGTGTAAAAGGACAAGATGAAGCTATTAAACTAGTTAGTGAAGCTATTATTCGTGCTCGTGCTGGGATTAAAGATCCAAAACGTCCAATTGGTTCCTTTATCTTTTTAGGACCTACTGGAGTTGGTAAAACAGAAGTTGCACGTACTTTAGCTTATGAACTTTTTGATGATGAAAGACATATGATTCGTATTGATATGAGTGAATATATGGAAGCACATTCTGTTTCTCGTTTAGTAGGTGCTCCTCCAGGATATGTAGGTTATGATGAAGGAGGACAATTAACCGAAGCGGTTAGAAGAAATCCATATAGTATCGTATTATTTGATGAAATCGAAAAAGCACATCGTGATGTATTTAATATTTTATTACAAATATTAGACGATGGACGTATTACTGATTCTCAAGGACGTACTGTTGATTTTAAAAATACGATTATTATTATGACTTCTAATTTAGGAAGTGAATATATTTTAGAGAATAAAGAGGATAAAAATGAATTAATTATGTCAGAATTAAGACATACTTTTAAACCTGAATTTTTAAATCGTATTGATGAAATTATTATGTTCCATAGTCTTTCTAAAGAAGTTGTATATGAAGTATTAGATAAGATTATTCAAGAAATTGAAGTAAGATTATCAGATAAAAAAATTACGATTTCTTTAACCAAAGATGCGAAAGATTATATTATCAATCATTCTTATGATGAAAATTATGGTGCAAGACCAATTAAGCGTTATGTAACTCGTAATTTAGAGACTATGATTGCAAGTGCTATGATTGATGATAAAATTAAATTTGGTAGTCATATTACCGTAACAGTAAAAAATGATCAATTAATTTTAGAGTAAGTTCTTCTTACTCTTTTTTTATTGAAATCAATATGGTAAAATAGTTTATGAAGTGAGGGAACTTTATGGAAAAATATATACCAGACATGTATCAAAAAAGTATCTATGCAATTGATTATAATAAATTAAAAAATTGCGGTATTCGTTTTTTATTATTTGATTTAGATAATACATTATCACCAGTTGGTGAAAATAAGCCAACTGCAAAATTAAAAAAATTTATAGAAGAATTAAAACAAGAGTTTGAAATATTAATTTTTTCTAATAGTCCTAAAAAAAGAGTGATGGGATTTGCTGAAGAATTAAATATTAATGCTGTTTATTTTGCTTGTAAACCATTACGTAGAAAATTCGATCTTGTGCTTCAAGAAAACAAATTACAAGAAAACGAAGTAGCAATTATAGGAGATCAAATATTAACGGATGTTGTAGGTGGAAATAAAGTTGGAATTACAACTATTTTGGTAAATCCAATTAGTACGAAAGATGGTATTTGGACGAAATGGAATCGTCATAAAGAAGAAAAAATTATCAAAAAATTAAGAGCACGTGGTCTATTTACTAAGGGGAAATATTATGATTAAAAAATGTATTGGATGTGGTTCTGTTTTACAAGATAGTCATCCTGATGAAATTGGTTATGTGACAGATTTAGAAAAAGAACTATGTGAAAGATGCTTTAAAATTCGTCATTATAATCATTATCAAACAGTTCAAAAGACAAATCAGGAATATCAATCAATTTTATTGGATATTTCTAAAACAAATGATCTTGTTTTATTGATTGTAGACTTATTTCATATTAGTCCTGTAATTGAAGATATTCTTTCTTATTTAAAAAATAATCCTGTTTTACTTGTTATGACTAAAAGAGATGTGTTACCAAAAAGTATTTATGAAAAAAGATTATTAGATTATATGGATCAATATAGTTCATCATTTGTTGATAAAATTATGATTAGTAGTAATAAAAATTATCAATTTGATTTGTTGTATGAGAAGATAAAAACTTATCAAACGAGTTCTAAAGTTTATGTAGTAGGTCTTACCAATGCTGGAAAGTCAACAATGTTAAATCAGTTTATGAAAAATTATACTGACTTTAATCAATGTATTACAACTTCTATGCAACCTAGTACCACATTAGATACTATTGAAATTAAAATAGATGATACTCTAACTTTTATAGATACACCCGGTATATTAGATGAAGGAAATCTGTTAAATATTGTACCTTTAAAAATGATGAAAAAGATGATACCAAAGAAAGAAATAAAACCTATTTCTTATCAAATAAAAGGAACACAATATCTTTGGGTAGAAGATATTTGTATGATATCAGTAACAAACAATGATATTATTTTTTATATTTCTAATGTATTAAAACTAAATCGTTTTTATAAAAAGAAAGATACTGGTAAATTGAAATGTCATCATTTTATAGTAGAGGAGAAAACGGATTTAGTAATTCCGGGTTTAGGATTTATTAAAATTATGAAAAAAGGAACAATTGATGTATATTTAGATGAGCGAGTAAAACCATTTATTAGAAAAAGTTTTATTTAAATATTTATCGCAAGATAAATATTTTTTTATTTATAAAATAGATAGACTTTATTTTCTATATATTTTATGGTATTCTAAATTTAGTAGACACTAGGTGATGACATGAGAAGTATGATGATGCAAACAACAAGATTACAAAAAGAATTGATTTTATATTCTTTAAACTTAGAAAAAGCAATTGATATCAATGATCAATATGGGGTTTTATATTATGATGTGTTATTACAATTTACTTGGAAGCAATTAGAAACGATTTATTCTAAATATGTAGATAGTAATGATTTAGTTATGACACCTTTTTGTAATCAGATTGCAAAAAGTTTGTTAGAAAGAGAAGCTCATTTACAAGATGAAGATTATCATTCTTTTTTGAAACTATTTATCGATGAATTATTTTCTAAATATGATATTACAAATTATGAAGTAATTTTTGAAAATATGGATTCATTCGGTGAAGTTTATATACAACAACAAAAATATATCATTAAATTATCAAATTATCATATGAAGGATATTAATATTCGTTTTAATTTAGAAACAATTTTTTTACAATTGTTGAAAATTAGACAGATGAAATTAAAACAACAATCATGTACAGATTGTTATACAAATTTAAAAAAGGAAAAAATAAAAGCAGTAAAAAAATATAGTCCATATTATTTTTATGATTTTGATTTTTATGAAGATTCACCATTAGAATTATATACAAATTTAGAATTTTTCTTGTATGTTGATCATATTTCTCCTCGAAAAAGAAAAGAGTTAGAACGAGAAATTAAGAAAAAAATGGATAAATATAAAACGAGACTTTCTTTAGAACAATTAAATCTAGAGCAAAGTAAATTTCAAATGAATAGTTATGATTTATTATTTGAAGAACATTTACAGGAATATTCAAGTTTATTAGAACAGGAAGTGTTTCAATTAGAATACCAAATTCAAGGTAAAAGAAGAACTTTATTAGATATATTTCTCTCTAATTCTAAATTACAAAAATTAGTTGATTATAAAAATACTAGTTTAGAAAATAAAGAAAAAGCTCAAGCTAAAATAAAGATTTTAAATCAGGTTATTGCGCATAGTGATTTTTCACTTCACGAAGTAGGAGATGTGATTAAGTTTTTATTTACTTCTGGATTATTAGATCAAGAAAAGAAAGTAGATGAATCACTATTTGATATTTTAATGTTAAAATATCAACATATGATTTCTATTGGATGGTATCGCTTTTCTGATGAATATGTGAATTATTTAAATTTAATAAAAGAAATTGAAAGTAAATTAATGATGCAAATGAAGAAGAATAAACAATTATCTTTAAAAAATTATCAACGCTATGTAGAAAATGAACAACAATTTAAAGAACATATTATTTATTTTGAAAAATTTAAGAATGAAATGAATCAATTTTTTGAAGAATTACAACAAGTGATTTCTATGTAAAGAGAATGAAATTCTCTTTTTTTTATTGGTAGACAATGATATAATAAGTATAGAATAGGAAAGGGGCATGATTATGTTAGGACAAATTGTTTCGATTGAAGAAAATATTGTTGTATTAAAATTAAATATTGATTTAACAAAATTTCAAAGTATAGTAAATTTATTTACTATTTTAGAAGAAGCTGATCAACGCTTAATTGGAGAAATTATAGATGTAAAAGATGGGAAGGCATATATTCACTTGTTAGGTGAGTTAAGAGGAGAAGATTTTGTCCCTGGGGTTAGTCATAAACCTTCTTTTGGAGCAAGTGTAAAATTGGTAAGTAAGGAACGTATGCCAATGATTATGAGTGTTGGGGAGTATCAAGAAGAAAAACATTTACTACTTGGAAAAAGTGTTGTTTATGAAGATATTGATATTGCTGTAGATGTCAATGGATTTTTTAGTAATCATTTTGCTATTTTTGGTTCAACTGGTAGTGGTAAATCTTGTAGTGTAGCCCGTTTATTTCAAAATTTATTTGAAAAGAAAAATTATATTCCATATCGTGCTAGTATTTTTATTTTTGATGCTTACGGAGAATATCATCAAGCATTTTCAAAATTACATGAAATTACTCCTGAATTAAATTTTAAAGCATATACTACTAATTTAGAGTTTGGTGATAGTGAAATATTAAGAATCCCATTATGGCTTATGGATGTAGATGATATTGCTATTTTATTAGGCGCAGAAAAAGCAAGTCAATTACCAATCTTGGAAAAAGCTTTAAAATTTGTAACTGTTTTTGCTCAAGAAGAAAGTGTTGTAATTAAATATAAAAACGATGTTGTAGCCCGTGCTTTATTAGATATTTTATCGAGTGGTCGTGCTCCAGCTCAAATTCGTGACCAAGTAACGAGTGTTCTTACAAGTTATAATACAAAAGACTTGAATTTGGAAACAACAATTTATCAACCAGGTTATTCTAGACCTTTGAAGCAGTGTTTATTTATTGATGCTACTGGAAAAATTCGTGATATGGAACTTTTAATTAATTTCTTGAATACATTTTTGGAAGATAATTTAGAGTTAAAATTACCAGACGGATCTTTTAAATATAATTTAAGTGATTTAGCACGTGCTTTTGATTTTGCAATCATTAGTGAAGGGGCATTACTTTCAGAAAAAATATTTGATGATGTAAATTTATTAAAAGTTCGACTTCATACTATGGCAAATGGAGTAACAAGTACTTATTTTGATTACCCTAATTTTGTGACGAAAGAACAATATATTAGATTATTATTAACTGCTCCAAATGGAAAAAAAGCACAAATTATCAATTTTAATATTAACTATATTGATGATAGATTAGCCAAGACAATTACCAAAATTTATTCACATTTATTATTTGATTATTGTAAAGATAATCGCCAACATGGAACATTACCATTTCATATTGTGTTAGAAGAAGCACACCGTTATGTACAAAACGATAGTGATGTGTCTTTGATTGGTTATAACATTTTTGAACGTATTGCAAAAGAAGGACGTAAATACGGAGTTATTCTTGGACTGATTAGTCAAAGACCAAGTGAACTTTCTGAAACAACTTTATCACAGTGTAATAATTTCTTAGTATTTAAAATGTTACATCCACGAGATATTTCTTATATTCGTGATATGGTACCAAATGTGACAGAAGAAATTATGAAAAAAATTAGAGTATTACAACCAGGTTCTTGTATTGCTTTTGGACTTGCTTTTAAAATACCAGTTATTATTCAATTTAAAATGCCTGATCCAACTCCATCTAGTGATTCATGTAATGTAAGTAAAGTATGGTTTGTAAATAGAAAATAGAGTAAATTTGCTCTATTTTTTTATTGTGTTATAATAAAAACATTTTAAAGGGGAATGCTTATGTTTGAAAAGATGTTAACACAAGATACAAAAATATATCAATTTTCTTCTTATCATGAAAATGCAAAAGAACAATATCAAAAAGATTTCAACATTAAAAACATATCACACTTTTATAATCATTGGATTAAAATAAATGAGAAATATTATTATTATAAATATCAAAGTGTTACATTCCCATTAAATTTACTAAATGAATTGATTGGTGAGGCTTTATGTGATTATATGAAGTTAAATACAGTTCATTATATGATTGGTTATGATATAGATATGGAATGTCCTACTTTACTATCTGAAACTTTTAGAAAAAAAGGAAAAGAATATGTTACAATTATGGATTTACCTTATTTAAAATATATTGATACATATGATATATTTGATGAATTAGCACAATTAAATGACAAAAAAATACAGGCTCAATTTTTAGAACAATTAAAAAAAATGATTGTCTTAGATTTTTATATGGGACAGACTGATCGTCATGAAGATAATTATTTATTTGAAAAAAATGATGATGGTTATTTATTAGCGCCACTTTTTGATTTTGAAAGTTCTTTTCATCATTTCAATACATATGGAAATAATTTTTTTGCTTGTGATTTATGGAATAGAGAACAACAAAAAATGATTTACCAAGATGAAACCTTTCAAAAATTATTTGAACAAGTATATCATATTAATATGAAAAAGATATTGAATCAAATAGAAATGAAAAATCATTTAAAGATACCTAAAGAAATAAAAGATATTTATATAGACTATCAACAAGAGATGCAAAAGAAAATGAAACAAAAAAAGTTAATATAAAAACGTTCATTATGAACGTTTTATTTTTTTACCTTGATAACTATTTCGTTTTACCATTTCTTTATCAATATCATTTAATACACAAAATTTTTTTAATAGCCAAGTAGGGGTAATTAAGTCTTCTTTTACAGGGTCGCCAGTAATTCTATGAATGACAATTTCTGGTCTTAATAATTCTAATTCATCAATTACAATATCAATATATTCTTTTTTTGTTAAGACATGAAATGGCTTTTTTTGATATAAATTGGCAAGGGGAGTATCTTTTACAATGTGTAACATGTGAATTTTAATTCCTTGTATATCTAATTGGTTGATATGTTTTACTGTTTCAAGCATCATTTCTTTTGTTTCATAAGGAAGACCATTGATAATATGAACAATAACAGGAATATGACGAGCTCTTAATTTTTTTACCATATCATCAAATTCTTTCGTTGTATGACAACGATTAATGATTTTACTTGTTGTTTCATGAATCGTTTGTAGTCCTAATTCTACCATAAGATAAGTTCTTTTATTTAAATCTTCTAAGTAATCGAGACATTCATCACTAATTGCATCAGGTCTTGTTGCAATAGAAAGACCAATGACATTTGGCATTGTTAAAACAGGTTCAAATTTCTTTTTTAGTTCTTGAACTGGGGCATAAGTATTAGTTCTAGCTTGGAAATAAGCAATTAATTTTCCATCAGGCCATTTTTTTCGCATCATTTCTAATCCTTTTTGAAACTGTATTTGTATTGGTTCAAATTGATTTCCAGCAAAGTCACCACTCCCACTTTTAGAACAGTATATACATCCACCATATCCTTTGGTACCGTCTAAATTAGGACAAGAAAAACCACCATTTAAACTAATTTTAAATACTTTACTATGGAAAGTATGATGATAAAAGTAATTTAAAGTATGGTATCTTTTATTGTCTAAAGTATATAAAAATGGGTTCATAGTATCCCTCCGTTTTAAAATTATATCAAAAATTATGAGAAATTATGGAAAAAATGTGAAAAAACTTACTTTTTTTCTATTTTTTCTATGTAAATCATGGGGAAATTTGCTATAATGTACTTGGAGGTAGAATATGAAAAAGTATAGTTTATTGAAAGCCTTAGGAATTTGTTTTTTTGTATTTGTTGTACTTTCATTCATTCTTCCTGCTGGAAGTTTTACAAGTGGCGAATTTACAAAAGCTACAACTGATCCAGTTGGAATTTTCGAATGGTTTTCAGCACCAATGAATACAATCGTTAACTATGGTATGTATGGTATCGTTTTCTTACTAATTGGAGGACTATATGGAGTATTAAACAAAACAGGTGTTTATACAAAAGTAGTTGACAATATGAAGAAAAAATATGAAGGAAAGGAGAAGAAATTCCTTACTATTTCTATTTTAGTATTTGCAGTACTTGCTAGTTTAACTGGATTAAATGTTGCTTTATTTATTTTAGTACCATTTATGGGAGCTGTTTTATTAAAATTAGGATTTAATAAGGTAACTACACTTCTTGCAACAGTAGGATCTATTTTAGTTGGTATGATTGGTAGTACATATGGATTTAATGTATGTGGTTATATCAATTACTATTTTAGCTTAGATGTGAATAATGCAATCTTGGTAAAATTAGGATTTTTCGCTGTTTTAGTAATTTTCTATAATTATATGGTACGTAAAAGTGCTAAAGTAGAAAAAGTAAAAGTAGAAGAAAAAACGACTGCTTCAGCTAAGAAAGAAACAGCTAAAAAAACAGCGAAAGCTGAAACAAAAAAATCTACAGCTAAGAAAACTACTAAGACTACAAAAACAACAAAGAAAGAAACTGCAAAGAAAACAACAAAGAAGAAATCATCAAAGAAAAATACAATGAATGAAGCAGTAAAAGACGATGTATTAGTAGTTCCTTTATATCAAGAAACTGAATCAAAGAAAAAGAAAAGTGCAACTCCTATGATTGTTATTATGACAATTATGTTTGTACTTGTATTAGTTGGTATGTACAATTGGAGATATGCATTTGGAATTGATATGTTTGAAAAATCATATGAATCAATGATGAGTGTTGAGGTAAATGGATATGCAATTGTTCAAAATATTTTAGGATATGTAAATCCAATTGGATATTTTACAGTATCTGAACTTGCAACTATTTTAATCATTACTGCTTTCTTAATTGGATGGCTTTATAATTTAAAATTCAAAGAAAGCTTAGATGCATTTATTGATGGTATGAAAGAAATGCTTCCAACAGCATTCTATGTTACAATCGCAAATGTAATTTTAGCTATCATTTCTTCTAGTACAGGAGGAAATATCTTCTTTACAATGAGTGATTGGATTTTAAATCTTACAAAAGGATTTAATGCCTTTACAACTGCACTTGTTGCTTTTGTTGGAGGAATTTTCTATAACGATATGCCATATTTAGTAAATGCAATGGCTGATACAATGATGACAAAATATACAAATTCTGCAATGTACCCATTAATTGGACTTATTTTCCAATCAATGCATGGGCTAGTAATGATGCTTGTACCAACTAGTATGATTTTAATTGGTGGACTTTCTTATTTCCATGTATCATATAAAGAATGGTTCAAGAATATTTGGAAATTACTTTTAGGATTATTAGTAATTACAATATTTGCAATTACAATTCTATTCTTAATTGTGAAATAAAAAGAAAATTGTTACAATTTTCTTTTTTTTATGCATGTAGTACTTTTTTTAAAATTATGTTACAATATATTTATGAAGAATTTAGAAATTAAGATACATGGTACATATTATCCTGTTGTTATTGATAAAAAAAAGAATAAAAATACATATATTCGAGTGAATCAAGACTTAGAAATTTATGTAACAACATCTTATTTTACGACAAATAAAGCTATTATGAAATTAATAAAAGAAAATGAAGATTCTATTCAAAGAATGATAGATAAAAGAAAAAAAGAATTAATTAGAAAGGATCAATTTTATTATTTGGGTCAAGAATATGAAATTTATATGATGCCTACCAATCAGCAAGTAGAAATCATAGATCAAACTATTCTAATTCCATCAGAAAAAGAATTACAGAAATTTTTGAAAAAACAGATGAAAGAAATATTTACTGCTCATTATGATTATTGGTATTCTAAATTTGAAGAACCAATTCATAAGCCAAAATTAAAATTTCGTAAAATGAAGACAAGATGGGGTGTTTGTAATCGTCGTGATGATAGTATTACTTTAAATACAAAATTATTAGAATATGATACAAAATATTTAGATTATGTGATTATTCATGAATTATCACATTTAGTACATTTTGATCATTCTGCAGATTTTTGGAATGTTGTAGGTAAATATTGCAAAGATTATAAAATACTTAGAAAAGAAATGAGGGAATAAGTATGAAAAAGAAATTACTTTGTTATATGATAATTTTTAGTATCATTTATTTTTCATTTCCAATTTTTGGTCAAGCCAAAACAGTTGGCGACTTGATGAATGAATTAAATGCATTAGAGGCAAAAGAAAATCAAAATAAACAAGATAAAGCACTTACACAAAGTGAAATTACAAAAGCAAATCAAAATATTGATCATATTAATGAAACCGTTACAAAAGCAAAAGAAGATATTGAAAAATTATCAGTTGAAATTGAAAACTTAAATAAAGAAATTGAAAATAAAGATGAAGAAATAAAGAAACTAATGAATTTTTTACAAATTTCTAATGGTGAAAATGCATATTTGGAATATGCATTTGGAGCTAAAGATTTTACTGATTTTATTTATCGTATGGCTATTTCTGAACAATTGGCTGGTTATAATGACAAATTAATGTCTAACTTTAATCAGATGATTGTAGATAATAAAAAGAAACAAGAAGATTTAAAAAAACAGCAAGTGGTATTAAAAGAACAAAAAGAAAAATTAAATCAAGAATTAGCAAAACTAGGAGAAAAGATGTCTAGTTTAAATTCCACTTCTATTACTTTAGCAGAAGATATTAAATTGCAAAAAGAAATTGTTCAAATGTATCGTGATTTAGGTTGTAAAGATAATGAAGATATTGATGTGTGTGGACGTAGTATGTTACCTCCAGGTACTAGTTTTTTAAGACCAATGGTAAGAGGACATGTAACTAGTGAATGGGGTAGTCGTTGGGGTTCTTTTCATGAAGGAATTGATTTATCTGTTAAACCAAATAGTAATGTTCCTGTATATTCAACTGCATCAGGAATTGTTGCTGCTATTCGTGTAAGACAATCTTGCGGTGGAAATATGGTCCTAGTTCATCATAATGTCAATGGTAAAACTTATACAGCAATGTATGCTCATTTAAGAAGCATTAACGTGTCAAAAGGACAAAGAGTAACACAGAATACACAAATTGGAGTTATGGGTGGAGATCCTAGTATTGAAACATTTGATAAGTGTTCTACAGGACCACATCTTCACTTTACAATTTCAAAAGGTTTATATGCGACAGATTATACAAGCTGGGATACATTAATTGATCGTAGTATTGATCCACGTAGTGTATGTAATTTTCCAGCACTTGGTGTAGATTTTACAAATCGTTCTATTAAGTATTAAAGAAACATTGTTTCTTTTTTACTATCCATGTATAATAAAGTTGGTGAATGACATGAAGAAATTATTGATAATGATAATCATCAGTTTTATGATTTGTGGATGTAATCAAAAAGAAAAACTAACAAAAGAAATGTTAGAATATCAAAATATTGTAAATACATTAAAAGAAAAAGAAATAGAAAATAAAAATTTACCATGTCATTTAGAAATAAAATTAGAAACTTCAAAGAATCATGAATTAATGTATACATTTTCACTAGATCAACCAAGTGAGGCAATGTATGATGTAAAAGCATTAGTGATTTCAGAAAAAGAAACGAAAAATAGTTATCCTAGTATTGGTATATTAGATGATCCACTTCATTTAGTTCCCAATCAAATTGATGTAAAAAATAATTATGCTAAAGGAATTATATTAGTAGGTTATTTAAGTACTAAAAAAGAACCTAAAAATTATCATGATACATTTCGTCTTTATTTAAATTATAAAACAGAAGATGGAAGAAATAAAACAATTTATTATGAGAAAAAAATATGACAAAAAAAATCATAAGAGATTGTTATACTAATCATGGTGATAATATGAAAGTAAAAGTAATTGATGAAGCCCATGAAAAAGATTTAGAAGCTTCTGTCAATCAATTTTTAAGTGATTTTAAGGGTGAAATTTTAGATATGAAATTTCAAGTAGCAGTAGCAGTGTCAGGAGAAGATCAAATTTATTGCTTTTCTGTATTAATACTTTATCAATAGTAAAGGTTGTGAGTTATGAAAAAAAATTCGTTTTTAGGTGGAGCAGTTATCTCTACTTTAGGAATTGTAATTACCAAAATGATTGGTCTTTTATATGTAATTCCTTTTTATGCAATTATAGGAGTACAAGGAGGAGCTTTATATAGTTATGCATATTCTATCTATGCGATATTTTTAAGTTTATCAAATAGTGGAATTCCTGTAGCAATTAGTAAAGTAGTCAGTGAATATAACGCATTAGGGTATCATTATACCAAAGAAAGAGCTTATAAAATTGCATCATTGGTACTGTTATGTTTAGGCTTTTTCTTCTTTCTTGTTTTAATTATTTTTGCACCAACAATTGCCCAAGTGATATTAGGAGATATTAAAGGTGGAAATACCATTGAAGGAGTTACTTTAGTCATTCGTATTGTTGCAACAGCACTTTTAATTGTACCAATTGAAAGTGTTACGCAAGGATACTTACAAGGACAAAAGTTTATGTTAGAGCCTAGTATGGCAAATGTAATAGAACAAATAGGAAGAGTTACTGTAATTTTAGTAGGTAGTTTTTTAATGTTAAATGTATTCCATTTATCATTAGAAAGTGCTGTTGGAATTGCTGTCTTTGGAGCGACAGTAGGAGCTTTAATCGCATATTTTTACTTATTACAAAGGATTCATAAAAATAGAAAAAAATTACATCGTGATGAATTACCACTTCCTAAAGAAAGAAAAATTACAAATAAAGATATATTAAAAAAGATTATATTTTATGCTTTACCATTTGTAATTATCGATGTATTAAATTCTGCTTATGGAATGGTAGATACTTTAACAGTAGTAAATACCATGACAGATTTAGGATATAGTGCCAAAGTAACAGAAACATCTATTGGAGTACTAACAACATGGGCTACAAAATTAAATATGATTATCGCAGCGGTTGCTCTAGGAATTTCTACTAGTTTAATTCCTAACTTAGCAGCTAGTAAAGCAAAAAAAGATTATCAAGATATTTCTCATAAAATTAATCAAGCATTAAAAGCATTATTCTTTACAACTGTTCCAATGGCAATTGGAATGAGCTTTTTATCCATTCCTATTTGGACAATCTTTTATGGATATGATACTTTAAGTATTGAAATATTTAGATTATTTATTTTCCAAACCATCAGTTTTTCATTTTCAACAGTTTTAATCAATATTGTACAGTCATTATCTCATCCAAAGTTAGCAATGTCATCATTACTAGGTAGCTTTTTAGCTAAATTTATCTTAAATATTCCAATGATGAGATTATTCTATTCCTTGGGTATTCCTGCTTATTATGCTCCAATCGCAACTACCTTTTTAACACAATCTTGTGTTTCTATTTTCTTGATGTTTAAACTAAAACAAATGTATCAAGTAAAATATTTTGAAACAATTCGTGTTGGTATAAAAACAATTCTTGCAACAGGATGTATGGTTGCTGTATTACTCATATTAAAACTATTTGTTCCTGTTTTCACAGAAGGACGTTTTGAAGCAATCTTTATTACCGCATTATATACTATCATAGGGGGAAGCATTTATTTCTTCTTCTCATACCAAGGAAAATTAATTTCTAATGTTTTTGGAGAACAATTTCTTCCTTCCATTTTAAAAAGAATATTCCCTAAAAAGAAAAGGGTATAAACATTGTTAAGCAATTGTTTATACCTTTTTTCATAAAAAAAATTATGTTATAATTGAAATAGAGTAAGGAACGGTGTAAAGATATGAGAAAATTAAAAAGAAAGAAAAATTATACAAGTTATCTCGTAGTAGCTAGTATTTTTGTATTTTCTATCATGGGAGTAGGGTATGCTTATTTACAAGAAACTTTAACTATGAATGTTCATATGTCTAAAAAAGGACCGGATTTTGCAACTGATTCATGGGAAAAAATTGCAGAGCATGTTAAAAATGGCGAAGGTGATGTATATCATGTAGGTGATACGAAAGAAATAGAATTAACAGGAGATTATGCAGGAACATATACATTAAGATTAGCGAATACATCTACACCATCAGAATGCTCTGGAACTGATTTTTCTGAGACTGCATGTGGATTTGTGGTAGAGTTTGAAGATATTATTACGAACGAACATATAAATTCTTCAGATACTAATAAAGATGGGTGGCCAGGAAGTAAATTGTATCAAAAATTAAATCCAAAAAATGGAGATACAACAAATAGCGTGATTTATAATGCTCTACCAGAAGATTTAAAGCAAGTAATTATCGATACTAAAGTAATATCAAGTCATGGTAGTGGAGATTATAGTAATTTCACCTCAACAGATAAATTGTATTTATTAGCAACCAAAGAAATATATGGAAAAGAGGGAACATCAAATCTTGTAGTTCATGATAGTTCTGATAATCAAACAAGACAACTAGATTATTATAAGAATCAGAAAGTTACAACAAATAATTATGCAGGAACTATTAAGCAATTTCATGATTCAAACAATATTTGGTGGACACGTTCGTCCTATTCTTACAATAGTGCACGTTTCTACGTTGTGAGTTCGACTGGTAGTTGGCATGATTATAATGCAAATAGTGTATACGGTGTAGCCCCAACTTTCAGAATAGGATAACATAGTATTCAATTTATTCGTTATTTTCACTTCTTTTTGAATCATGGTACGAATGAGAACATTTTTTGTTCTATTTCTTATGGAAAAGTAAGAAAGTAAAAATAAATTAAGAGAACTATGTCAATATCAAAATTTAAAGAAGTCCTAGTGGCTTGATTATGTGGATTATGATATATAATCAAATGAAATCGTAAATTTGTGATATAATCAAAATAGAGTAAGGAACGGTGTAAAGATATGAGAAAATTAAAAAGAAAGAAAAATTATACAAGTTATATTGTAGTAGCTAGTATTTTTGTATTTTCTATCATGGGAGTAGGATATGCCTATTTACAAGAAACATTAACTATGAATATCCATATGTCTAAAAAAGTAGAACAACCAAAAAGCTTTGCTACTGATTCATGGAAAGTAATAGCAAAAGCAGTAAAAGATGGTAATACGAGTGTATATCATGTAGGTGACACTAAGGAAATAGAATTAACAGGGGATTATGCAGGAACATATACATTAAGATTAGCTAATACATCCACACCGGCAGAATGTGCTGGAACTGATTTTTCACAAAGTGCTTGTGGATTTGTAGTAGAGTTTGAAGATATTATTACAACAGAAAAAATGAATTCTGCAAGTACGAATAAAAATGGATGGCCAGGGAGTGAACTATATCAAAAATTAAATCCCAACAATGGAGATACAACAAATAGCGTGATTTATAATGCTCTACCAGAAGAATTAAAACAAGTCATTGTAGATACCAAAGTAATATCAAGTCATTGTAGTGGAGATTCTACTAACTTCACATCAACAGATAAATTATATTTATTTGCAACCAAAGAAGTATGGGGAAAAGAAGGAACATCAAATGCTATAAACTATGATACTTCGGATAATCAAACAAGACAATTAGATTATTATAAAAGTATTGGTTTAACAACCAATAATTATAGTGGTGCAATTAAGCAATATCGAGGTTCAAATAATATATGGTGGACGCGCTCGTCCAATTCTCGCAATAGTAACTATTTCTACGGTGTGAATTCGAATGGTGATTGGAGTACCTTTACTGCGAGCCGTACCGAGGGTGTAGCGCCAGCTTTCCGAATAGGATAAATGATATGAATAAAAGTATAGATATTTTATCTATACTTTTTATATATTATTTTTTATTTAGTACTTGACAATAACAGGTAGCAGGTATACACTTATAGTGAGGTGACATATGAATATTCAATTTAAGAAAGGAGTGTTAGAACTCATTGTATTATTGTCTGTTCATAAAAAAGATATGTATGGTTATGAATTAATGGAAGAAGTTTCTAAAGTAGTAGATATTAATGATGGAACAATTTATCCGTTATTAAAAAGATTAACGAATGAGAAATATTTTGAAACT
>ENA-ORNF01001116-ORNF01001116.1-human-gut-metagenome-genome-assembly--contig:-NODE-1116-length-24676-cov-5.235815_pt1 | contig 24676 bp, 22 predicted proteins | sample MGYA00242110_ERZ509012 | MGnify/ENA primary metagenome ERZ509012 (study PRJEB26280, sample SAMEA2338714) | human gut metagenome | biome: human gut; feature: human-associated habitat; material: faeces...
AATAATATGTTTTTGTATGCCATAATATGCTAACATATTAAACATTAAATCATATGAAATCACATATTATTATATTAATTTTTTCTAATAATTATTTCCTATTTCGTACTATAATTTGAATAGTATTTTATTCATTGTTTGTTTAAAATAAAAGAAAAAACAGTGAAAAAATTGTAAAAAAATACAAAATACATTTAAAAAATATCTTTTTCTATTGAAATAAAGTTAAAAAAGTGGTATAATATGTTTGAATATCTAGGTATATATTAGATATCAAATGTTTTATATAAAAAACAAAATCGAAAGGAGACATTTCTATGAACGAAACTCAAGTTAAAGAAACTCAAGTTGAAGAAAAAGAAGAACTTAAAGAAGAAAAAGAAAATTCTTTTAAAGACTTGATGCTTAAAAAAGTATCAACTTTAGTTGGCGGAATTTTAATTGGTGGAGTTACATTGATTTTCTTACTAACATTACTAATTATCTGGTTAGCTAAGTAAAAAATTGATAACAAAGGTAGAGTTTTAGAGATAGTCATCATATATACACAAAGTAAAGTATTACGAAAGGAGGGATACTAGTTATGCTTTGGCTAATAGTTTACTTCTTAGTTAGTGTAGTAATCGCTAGATGGCTCGAAAAGAAGATGCGTATTGCCGCTGTATTTCATAGCATTATGTTCACCATCATAACTATGTATTTACTTCTGGTCAGTAATGTTTCAGTAATTTCTAATATGTTTAAATACTTTATGGGAGATTCTGAATATGAAATATTTAGGAGTGCTTTACTTGACAAATATCGTATTAATTCTTATGAAATAAGTGTATTTATTATACTAGAATTTATATTACTCGTACTGAGTGTTTTGGTTTTAGCTGTTTCTGCAGTAGTGATCATTAAAGATTCACTAGAAATAGTTAAACGCAAACTTGGCTTCTTTAAAAAACAAGAAGCACATACAAAATATATTTTGGTTGAATGGCACTACGCCGAAAAAATATATTTACATTTTTGTCGGTTACTTAATTGATAATCGTAGTTGGAACTAAATCTAAAAAAATAGATTAAACTGGGAAATAAATGTGTATTGCATGTAAAATAATACATATGATACACATAGAAGATATATATTTTAAAATAAAATGAAAAGGAGATTTAAAAATGAAAAATAGTAAACGAGCTTTTACAATTGTAGAACTTGTTATTGTTATTGCAGTTATTGCAATATTGGCTGCAGTGTTGATTCCAACATTCTCAGGATTAATTGAAAAGGCTAATGTCAATTCTGACCAAGCCGCTGTAAAACAAATGAATACTTATTTAGCTTCTGATGAACAAATTAATGGAAAATGTTCTGGTTGGGAAGAAGCTGTTAAAGTATTAAACAAATCTAATCTAGACGCACAAAATTATATGGCTCTAGCAGATGGATATCAAATCGTTTATGCTCAGGATATTAACAGAGTACTTTATGTTAAAGGTAGTGAAGTTATTTATCCAGAAGAATATAAAAATGTTAGCAAATGGTTAAAGAGTAATGTCGCATGGGTTTACCTAAGCGGTAAATATGTACCAGATGATTCTTGGAGATCTACAACTTATACTAATTTACCTAAGTATGAAGCAACTACAAACAGTTCAGGTGAAACTATTTATAAGAGTGGAGAAAAAGAATATAAAGAATCTGAATTAGATGATTTAGCATATGTAGATTATACATCTTCAGCTAAAGATGTAAATTTAGCTGCTATGGAATTCAAAAATAATTCTTCTATTAAATCTGGTTCTGCAGAATTTGTAGGTAACGATGGAAAAACTTATAAATTCTCAAAAATTTCAAATGCTGCTGAGTTAATTGACTACAATACACAAATTAACAAAAAGAGCAAAGATACAGTTTTAAAAGAAACTGAAAGAGAAACATTATTAATTGTAAAAGATATGGATTTAGGCAATACTGAATGGACACCAATCAATACTTTCGGTGGAAATGTTGATGGCTCTCATTTAAATCCTGAAACTGGAAAAGTTGAAAAAAGTAAAGTTGAAAGTTTAATATTAAATGCTGGCGTTGCACAAATAGATGTATATGAAGGATCAAATAGTAAAAACTTCTATTATGGATTTATTTCAATTTTCAGCGGAAGCTATTTAGGAAATTTAACATTCACTGCTCATAATGTTGAAAAACCAGGATATGAACAAATTTCAAGTAACTATGGAACTACATATCAACGTGGTGGACAATATGCAGCTGTTGTTTGCGGATTAGTAAGACCTCAACAAGGAACTCCTACTGCTTATACAAAAGTTCTTATTGAAAACATTACGGTTGAAGGTGGAGAAGTTGTTTCTGCACAAAGAGCTTCATCATTATTTGGTGCTATTGGTGAACCTACTAAGTATGGTGATAATTATGTTCAACATGGTTATTATGAATTAACAGTTAGAAATTGTACTAACAAAGCTAATGTTACTTCACTTGTTGATAACGATGGTGTTACAAGTACTGGTTATGGTACAGCTGGTGGATTCGTTTCAAAGATTGCTTCTTATTCAGATGATAGTAAAGTTATTTTCGAAAATTGCGTTAATGAAGGTAATATCACTGGATTATATTCAGCAGGATTTGTAGCATGTGCATGTGGTATGGATGGCTCTGGCTCAATTATCTTTAATAATTGTAAGAACACTGGAACTATTACTTCTGAAATTGGTAATTCATTAAAAGAAAGATCATTTACTTCTCAAGCTGCAGGATTTATTAATATTTGCAATATAATCGTTGAAACAATTGAATTTAATAACTGTACTTTAGAAGGCAATATCGTTATTAATCAAAAAGGTGATATTAAATTCAAAACAGCTAATTATTATATTGGTGCTTTCCATGCTGATCCAAAAGTTAAAGATGGCTTCCAAACAATTGGAAATGTTAAAAAACAAATCAATGTAAGTATTAATAATTGTGAATATTCAAAAGTTAAATACATTATTAATGTAGATTATGCTAAGGAAGTATGGTTAGCAGATGGAAATGAATATGTAGATGCTAAAACTGCTTCAAATTCAAAAGCAACAATTAGTGGTAGTTTCTTTAATTAATTAATTTAAAGAAAGGAAGCCTATAGGCTATAAAATAAAAATGAAAAAACTATTAAATAAAAAAGGTTTTACAATTGTAGAACTAGTTATCGTTATCGCAGTTATCGCAATCTTAGCTGCAGTATTAATTCCAACATTTTCAAACGTTGTTGACAGTGCAATAGAAACAGCTACTTTACAAGAAGCAAAAGGTACTTTAGATTCATACATTGGTGTTATGAGTTCTAATGGTGATTCACTTCCTGAAGGAACAGTGTTCGTTGTATTTGATAGTGAAACAGATGCTGACACTACACCTATTGAAACTAAAAAGATAGCTGGAGCATATGTTTATTATAAAGGTGCTCTTCATCAATTTGATTATTCTAAAAAAGAAGCTTCTACTGATACAAGTATTACTGTACCACTACTTAATGATAAAGGAGACAGATATACAGCAGATAGCAAAATCGTTTGGACTGCCGATCAAGACTTTATTGGTGCACAAACATTTGAATTCTATTTCTATTCACAAGTAGCTGTTAAATTTGATGGTGGATCTACTAAATGTAAAATTTATGGAGGATCTATAAAGTCGATTGTTAAGTCAATTACACTTGAAGCAAGTGGAATAACTTTACCAGCTGCTATTGATGGAGAATATAAAGTAAATGATCTTGATGTTTCTGCTGGTAAAACAATTACTTTTACTGCTAAAACTGATCCTGAAGGTCAAACAGTTAAGTATGAAGTTGAAGCTGCTGAAGGTGTGGCATCTCTTTCTGGAGAATCTAATAATATTTTGACTATTACTGCAGGCAAACATGGTGAAACTATAACTGTAAAGGTAACTGCTGGTTCAAAAACAGTTAAAGTAATAATAAATACAAAAACTGCTTAAAATTAATTAACAAATTATTTCTAGTCACATAGAAAATAAACTAAACAAGGAGGGTAATTCCATGAGGCATTCAATGAGAAGAATTGGCCGACGAGGGGTTACCCTCGTTGAATTAGTTGTTGTACTTGCATTAATTGCAATATTAAGTACAACAATTGTGCTTATGAGCAAATCCTTAAGTGGATTAGTTGCAAAAAACAAATATACTTATGATACTATTGAAAATTTATCATTAAGTAGAGAGTTTATTGAAAAATGGTTTCATACATATGATAGTGAAGATTATAAATATGAAGTCGTTTACGATAAGTTAGTTATTAAAGAAAATGATAATAGTTATACTATTAGAGTTAATGCAGATAATATTAATATTGATTATCCTGATAGTGTTAATGATTCTATTCCTAGATCTTTCACATTTAAAGGAATAAAAGATATTACATTTAAACAATTATCAAATGAAAATATTTTTAAATGTACCATTACGTATGATGAAGATGAATTTTCATTTGTATTATCAAAAAATAGTAAGTAGGTGAACTTATGGCTACATCAATAAAAGAAATGTTTAATAAACTTTTGAAAAAAGAAAATAACAATAATGAAGTAACAAAACCAAAAGAGAAAAGTTACGTATCTTTTAAACGTAATTCTGTTTCTTCAATTAAAAAAAACACTCCAGTTTTTGTTATTGGTGTTGATGTATTCAGTAAAGAAATATGTATCTTTAATATGATTGGTACAAATATTTCTAGTGTAAACGTTCAAAGAATTCCTTATAAATGCCGTTTAATGGATAATGAGTTTTTTGAAAAACTTGATACTATTTTAAGTAAATATTTGGAAGATAAACCTTCCACAAATGCTACTGCAGTTTACATAGTGTTCCCTAATGAGAGTGTTTCAATTGATATGATTAACATTCCTACTGTTAATAAGAGGCAAATGAGTTCTTCACTTAAGGTAAGTTTAGAATCTTCATATAAGAACATTAAAGATTTATTGATTATGAATCAAGTCTTATTTTCAAATAAACAATATTCCACATATGAAGTCTTATCTGTAAGGAAAGATTTATTGGCTGATTATTTTTCAACTCTTGCTAAAGTTAAGATGTTTTCTAAATGTGCAACATATTTAGCTAATTCATTAATTTCTTGTGTTTTCCATATGATGAGCAAGAATAAGGGTCATAGTTTTATCTTTTTTGATTTAAAGAAAGATCATACAAATATTGCTTTTTGTAACAAAGGAAAAACAATTGGTTTTTATAGTTTACAATATGGATATAAAGTACTTGAATCTAATAAATTAGTGTATGAAAATATGCTTTCTAATCATGACTTAGCAGAGATTACTGTTTTAAATGCAAAAGAAAAAGCTAAATCTAAACAATTAACTGTTTTAGATGATTCTAATAGTGAAACTATTGAGGATGGTGAAGTCAAAACTGAAGTTTTAGAACAAAGTAATAAAAAAGTTCCTAAAAAGCTTCCAAAGTTTATGCAAAGACCAATTCCTGAAAATGATGAAGATATGAAATATGAAAACTTCCGTATCTTTGTAAAGTGGGCATTACTACTTAATGATGAATATATAAGAAAAAATGCAAATTTTATCTTTGAGTATGTTATGTTTAATTTCCCTAGTGAGTATAAATTTGTTATTGATAAAACAAATGAGGAACTTAGTGAAAATAAATTAGAATTTAGATACTTTGATATTGATGAAAGTTATTCTAATGAAATTAAAGAAAACTTAGAACTATATGGTGCCTTATTTATGGCACAATATAACAAGAACCAAGTTTTCTAGGTGATAGTATGAAACTTGGTAATAAAGGTGTAACAATTGTTGAAGCTGCTGTTGCAATGGCATTGATTGTAATCATTACTTTAATTGCAACTCAAATTTCTGTTTCTGCCTTAGCAACATCAAATAATTCCACAATGGAATTTAGAGCAATAAATATAACTTCTGATTTAGTTACTTTATATAGAACTACAAATTCACAAGATGAATTTAAATCGATGATAGGAGAAGTTTATGAAACTGATATTAATACTTCAAACCAATATGATTTTTCATTTACAAAAGAAAGAATGGTTTATAGTATTACATATTACGAGTTTATGCTTCAAGTTAAAGTTACTAAAGTAGAAAAGAAAGATATTGTTTATGAATATAGGTATAATTTGAGAGGTTAATATGAAAAGACTTGGTAATAAAGGTATGGCAATTGAATTAGTCATTATTACAACTGTTGTAGTGTTTGCTTTGTGCACAATAATGACTTTATATTCTGTTAATGCTCTTAACTATAATGATTTTGCTAAAAACAGAATAAATACGAAATTATTTATTGATAATATCGGCGAAAGGTATTCTATGCAAATAAATGGTGGATTTTATATAGATACTAGTGAAGAAATATCTTGTAATATAGGCAATTCAGAAACTATTTATATTTGTCAAGAAAACACTTTGTCTGATGAAACAAAAGTTTTCAAGCTTATTGAAAAAAAATCAAAGTCTGTAGCGTTAATTATTGAATACAAAAAAGATGTTAATGGAAAATATCAAATTTCCAGATGGAGTTATGGAGAATAATTATGGATCAAATAAAAATAATTGCAATAGTTTTAAGTGCTATATTAGGCTTATGTGTTGGAAGTTTTCTTAATGTTGTTATTTATAGACTTCCTAATGGTATGAACTTAGCAAAACCCGCATCACATTGTCCTAAATGTAATAATCCTATTAAATGGTATGATAATATTCCTGTACTTTCTTATTTAATTTTAGGTGGAAAGTGTAGGCATTGTAAAGAACATATATCTATTAGATATACAATAGTAGAACTGCTTAATGCTTTGTTATGGGTTGGTACAGTTTTAATGTTTTGGAGTAGGAATATTCCATATACAATTACAATGTGCATAACTTGTTCAGTTTTAATTTGTATTTTCTTTATTGATTTAGAACATATGATTATCCCTGATAGTTTACAATTATGCCTATTAGCATGTGCTATCGCTATGATATTTACTGAATGGGATCCAGATAACACTTGGAAAATCAAATTATATGGTTTATTAGTTTTAGGTGGTTTAAGTGTTATCTTACATTATGGCTCTATGATTGTATTTAAAAAGGAAGCCCTAGGTGGTGGAGATGTTAAATTACTTGCAATTTGTGGATTGCTACTTGGTTTAACTAATTCAATACTAGCATTAGTTCTTGCTTGTGTTGTTGCTAGTATTGTGTTACTTGTTATTAAAGCTATTAAAAAATATAAAAGTGACAAAGAATATCCTTTTGCCCCATTTATTGTTTTTGGTGTAATCATTGCTTTATTCTTTGGATATTATTTAATTCAAGGTTATTTAGAAATTATTCGTTAGTTTTCTAAGGAAAGGAGGTAACTTTTGAAGAAATATAAATATGAAGCCGTAAATATAAACAAGAAAAAATTTACTGGAACATTTCTTGCTGAAAATGAAAGAGATCTTGCAAGTCAACTTGCAAAACAAAATTTATATTTAATTAGTGCAAAAGTTACTTCTGATGAAGTAAGGCCAAGCTTCTTTAGTGTTGGTGGAAGAGTTAAAATGGTTGATTTGACTGCCTTTTGTAGGCAGTTCTCCATAATGCTTAATTCTGGAATGTCAATCGTTCAAACTTTGGATGTTCTTAAAGCTCAAGATTACGATAGATTCTTTAAATCAATTCTAGAAAATGTCTATGAAGATGTAAAAACTGGTGTTATGCTTTCTGATGCTCTTGCTAAGCATAAGAAAGTCTTTCCTAATTTCTTTAAAAGTATGATTAAAGTTGGTGAAGCATCTGGTAAACTTGATGTTGTAATGATTTCTTTAGCTGATTATTATGATAATGATGCAGCCTTGAAGAAAAAAACTAAGGGTGCTTTAGCTTATCCAATAATGCTATTAATGATGACAATTGGTATTGTTGTTCTTATGATGTTATTTGTAGTGCCAACATTCAAAGATACACTTAAGGATATGAATGTTGAGATGCCACCTTTGACACAAGCAATTGCTGACTTAAGTGATTTCATAAAATTAGAGTGGAAAAAGATATTAGTTGTTATTGGTTCTCTAGTAGCACTTATATTTCTATATTCAAGAACTGAAAAAGGAAAATACACATTTGATACTTTGGCAATTAATTTTCCACTTTTAAAAACCATTAATATTGCTAAAATAACAGCAAGATTTGCTCGTGGATTTAGTTTATTGTTATCGAGTGGAATGGATATAATTGAAGCTATGGAAGAAATTTCTGCAGTTATTGGTAATCGTAATGTTGAGAAAAGATTTAAGCAAGCTATAGAAGATGTAAGACAAGGTATGACGCTAACAATGGCTTTTGAATCGTACAAATTATTCCCTGATATTTTAATTCAAATGGTATCAGTTGGTGAACGTACTGCTTCACTTGAAGAAGTTTTGAGCCGTTCATGTGCATTCTTTGATGAGCAAGCAGATAGTGCAATAAAGGCATTTACAAGCGCAATTTCTCCAATTATGCTTTTAATAATGGGTGGAGTTGTTGGTGTATTATTTATAGCTATTTATTCACCAATGCTACAAATAATGACTACTATTGGAAAATAGAGGTAAATCAATGAATTTAAACTTTGAAATATTACAATACTTCGTCATGAAGAAAATTATAAAAAGGAAAGACTTAGAGTTTATTGAGTCTGAACTTGAGCGTTTAAATATGACTCCTGAAAAGTACCTTACTTTAAAAGAGTATTGTACTGAAACTGGCGCATATGAAGTTTTAGCTGATTATTATAATATTCCTTTTGTTGAAGTTGACATGTTAGATATAGATGAAAACTTAACTTCTATGTTCACGTATGAAATCATGAGAAGAAATAAGTTTATTCCTGTTACAATCGATAAAAATGGTGTTTTGCTAATTGCTACTGGAAGTATATTAGATGCAAACACTCTTTCTTCGATATCATTAGTTTTCAATGGTAATGTTGATTATGTTTTGGTTCCACCATCACAAATTGAACGTTATATCGATTCTATTGTTGCAGTAATTCAAACATCTGAGGCATTAGTTGATTTAAATAATGCTAAAGATGAAGAAATCTTTAAACTTGCAAAATCATTTGATATTGCTTCAGCTTTAAATAAAGATGAAGAAGTTATTAATAACCCTTCAGTGCGTCTAGTTGATTCAATTATTCGTGAAGCTATACCTTTTAGGGCCAGTGATATTCACATTGAACCATTTGAAAAAGTTATTAAAGTAAGGTATCGTATCGATGGTGATTTACAAAATCGTGCTGATATTCCAATTGAATCATATGGAGCAATTTGTGCTCGTTTGAAGATTATGTCTGGTATGAACATTGCTGAGAGAAGAACTCCTCAGGATGGTCGTATCAATATGATTGTTGCTGGTAAAGAATATGACTTCCGTGTATCTTGTTTACCAACAATTTATGGAGAAAAGTTCGTTATTCGTATTCTTGATAAATCATCATTTAACTTTACCCGTTATGATTTAGGTTTCAACGATAATGAAAATCATATCGTAGATAAGATTTTAGCTCGCCCTCATGGAATTGTTTTATTAACAGGTCCAACAGGAAGTGGTAAATCAACTACGTTATATGCTTTCTTAAAAGAAGTTAATAAACCAACAGTTAATATAATTACTGTTGAAGACCCTGTCGAGTATACTATGATGGGTATCAATCAAACTCAAGTTAATACTAAAGCAAATATGACATTTGCTGCCGCTCTACGTTCTATTTTACGTCAAGATCCGGACATCATTATGGTAGGTGAAATTCGTGATGAGGAAACTGCCCAAATAGCTATTAGATCAGCTATCACAGGTCACTTGGTTTTCTCGACACTACATACAAACGATGCTCCTGGAGCAATCATAAGACTTGAAGATATGGGCGTTCCTGACTATCTAGTATCAGATGCTCTAGTTGGAGTTATTGCCCAAAGACTTGTAAAGAGACTATGTCCTGCGTGCAAAAAACGTGGTAAAACAAATGCTAAAGAAATGGAATTGTTAGGAATTGCTGAACCAATATCTATATTTAGACCTCAAGGTTGTCAATTCTGTAACAATACAGGATATAAAGGACGTGTAGCTGTTCATGAAGTTATGTATGTGACTGATGAACTTAAAGCTTTAATCGTTAGAGAAAAAACTTTAGACAAGTTAAGAGAACTTGCTAAAGAAGGTGGAATGGTTCCACTATGGAATGCATGTCGTGAACTTGTATTTAAAGGACACACTAGTATACAAGAACTTATGACTATGAATGAAGAATAATTAGTAAATAATTAATAAAAAAAGTTGACTATTTAGTGATTAGGTTATAAAATATTTAGAGTAGGAGGTTTTTATGGCATATCAACATTTTTATTCGCGTGTACCTGCGAGATTAAGTATGTATGAAAAAACAGATAGTTTTGATACATTTGCAAAATCAGAAGTCATAGACCAAAAATTCATAAACGATAATTTATTACCATTTTGTAATATCAAATTAACAACAAATGAAATGAACTTAATTCGTGATGGTAAATTCTCAACATCTTTTGCTCAGTACTTAAGCAAAAACGGAGAAAAACTAATTCAAAGTGCGATTAGTTACATTCCTTTAGACTTCACTGGCGAAAGAAGTTCATATATGGTTCATTCTTTAATATATTCTGAAGAAGAAAGAATGAAAGTTGTTTCCTCAAACAGAAATGGTTTGATTAATTCAAAACTATTCTGTATGAATATAGATACTTTTGATATTACAAACAAAGAAAGTAAGCCAATAACTGATATGGATGAACTCCTTATAAGTGGAGAAAAATCAGGCCCAGTAGAGGAGTTTGTTACTAAATATCCTCCAGTTGTTGTTAAGCGTTTAATTTATGCTATTCTTCAAACTTTACTTTCAAAAGGTAAAAATGTATACATTACTTTAGATGTAAGTATGAATAAACTTTCAGAAACTGCTCTAAATTTTATGAATACTTTAGTTCAAATCTTTCCTTATAGTATAAGAAGTAAACTTACTTTTGTCACATTCTTATGTGACTTAAATAGATATAATAACTTAATAAAAATAAAGTTTATTCCTAAAGAGTTTTTAACTCCACAATTAGGTAAAGCTTATCAATTTGATATGACATCAAAGATGATTGACGGAATTAGAGACGAAGAGTATAAATCACGTGAATCAGAAATAGACTTTATGTATGATTTATTAGGAAACAAAAGCGTACGTGATAAGTTTTTAGCTTTTTATGCTTATGTAGTTGAACAAAATCCAAAACTTAATACGTTTGATATGAAAGATTTTTCTAACATAATTCTTCTATTTAAACAAAGTTCTGGAGAATTTGAAGAAAAATTTATTATTCCTGAAGACAAAGATGTGTACAATTTACTGTGCGTTTACGAAACATTCAGAGAATACTTAAAAGAAAAAGATCGTTGTGAAATACTAAAATGTATTCAACGATACGCAACAAATAGAATAATCATTCCTCAAAACATCTTTTCTAAAGTAATAAAACTATACCCAACTGAACTAGTAAAATGCAAAACAACAGTTATGGCTATTATTTTAGAATTAATACATACTGATGTAATGAGAGATAAACTATTTAGTTTTATTAAATCAAATTATAATAAAGAAATCCAAAAGAATAGAAGTATCATAAGTGAAGACTTATCAAGAGTATTTTATGGAGGTTTCTTACAAAGTCAAATTATTGGGCTATTTAGCCAATATTATGAAGATGAAACAAGTCAAACAAAAACAATTATTCTTGAAAAACTTTTATTAGCAATTAGAACACAAGGAATCCAAGAAAAAATCTTAGAATTTCTTGATAAGTTCTATGAATCATTTACTCCAAATCAAAGAGATATGATTTATAACACATTCTATGAAATGCTTTTAGAAGATGATTCTTTAACAAAAAAAATCATTAATTTTATTAATAAACATTATGACTTAGATACTTCTTCATATAAGAAAAAAATAGAAAATAGTATTGCAACTTTAGTTGAAAACGATGAAAAGAAAAAAACAAGATTTCTCTTAGATTTAATTCTATCTAGTGGGGGAATACTAGAAAAAATTATTCTTCATAGAATATTTGTATCTTGGTCAACAAGAAGTTCATTTACTAGATACCTTGAAAATTTATCACAACTTGGATTTAACGAGTTGACTGATGAAATCATAAAGGTATGGACTATTTGCTACGAAATGCCTATGCCAGCTCAAAAGAGATTTACCGAAGCAGTTATTAATGCTTACAAATCGCTTAAAGGTGTTAAGTTATATAGCGTAATCGATTTAGATGATAAATTACTTGAAACTATTAAAAGCGATGATTATCGTAAACTAAATGATATTTTAAGTCTATATTATGATGGCTTAGATAATTTCTATAATTATATTAAAGAAAACTATATAAATGGTTTTGTAAAGGATCATTTGCTTGACGCATTAAATCCAAAATTAAAACAAGATGGTGTTGAGTACATATTAGATTTTGCCCAAAAGAATCCATTTATAAAAGAATCAGATACTTTCTACTTAATTGTTATCACAAATGAAGTAACTAATTCTATAAAAGAAGGAAAAAACATAGATGCTGTTTATAGAATCATTAATACTGATTTAACTAAACCAGTTATGAAATCAATTCTTGAATCACTTAAAATAGGATTAGATGAATTTGAAGCAAGGTGTTACACAAATGATGATTTATCATTGTCTGCTATTACAATTGCTGGTATATATACATATCTAGAAACTGGAGATGCTGATTTACCAAGTTTATTCGATTATGCTTATACTAAACGTAAAGAGTATTTATCAGTTAATAGAAATATAACAAGAGGTAGTAAAGATGAAGTTAATGTTGACTCTCTAGCAAGTATATGGGCTTTTGATAACATTTGTTTATATATTCATATCTTAAAACAAGCTTCCAATAAAGAAGAATTTGTTGAGAAAATATATACTGATGAAGAAAAAGGTATTAAGAGTGTAATCTATAAAACACTTAATAAACTTGATAAAGATGGCAACAAGAGGTTAGTTCAAATTATTAGTGAAATAAAAAAAGATGACGAAAAATTAGCAACAATAATTGAACAAACAGCCAATAAATACAAAAAAGAAAACAAAAAAGGATTCTTCTCAAAACTATTTGGGAAAAAATAATTATATGGAGGAATAACATGAAAAAAATAGCTTGTTTATTATGCTTATTAGGTTTAGCGTTTATTATGTTTTTAGCAGTTGGTTGCGAAAGCTTAACTGGTCCTGAGGGAAAATATGCTTGCGTTCAAAATAGAATTGAAACATATGCAGTGGTTTTTGAAAAGAAAAAAGTTACTATTTATCAAAAATATGAAAAATTAGGTACATTCGATTATGAATATAAACGTGATGAAACTGATAAAAATAAAGGTACTTTAACAATCAAGAGTGATGATTATCCGTGGGTAATGGATTATGACTATAGTGAGAAGAAATTATCTTGCGATATCAATAATGAAGGAATACGATATAATTTCTTTAAAAAATAAATAAAATGACTGAAGCTTTATAGTGTTTATAAATGCATTATAAAGCTTTTATTTTTGAAAGGTGAATTATGAAGAAAAAAATATTTATATGTTTATTATTTATATTACTTGTTGGATGTAAACCTACAATTGAAAAAGATAAATCTTTAGTAGATTGTGAGAACACATATAGTGAATTAAATAAATTACATAATTATTTAAATGATTATTTAGTTTTATTTAGTAATGGTGATTATTATGTTTTTCATAATAATGAAAGTGTGAAAGTTGATAAAACTACTATTAAAGAGGTTAATAACGAATATTCCGGAAAAACAATAAAGATAAAAAAAGCTAATGAATTATCTTTAAATTACTTAAAGGTACTTGATCATAACACAGAAAAAGCTTTAGTTTATACGCACTATGTTAATGCTTTTGATACAAATGTTTATTTCTTTATTTCTGGAAGTATAGATAATCCAATTTCAATTTATAGTGATAAATTTGAAGCAAAACAATTAAACTGTAAGCCAACTGATGGTTATATCAATTATATCCCTTATTTTGATAACATTAGCCAAATGTTTTATAGGCCTGAAGACACAAAAATTAAGAATATTATTTTCATGATTCCTGATGGAGGAGGATATGATAATTTAACTTTAGCAAGTGAAGTAAAAGAAGAAGTCTTTAAGCGTGGCTTAAATAGTTTAAATGGTGCTCGTACAAAGCTTACAAATAATATGCTAACTGGATATGGTTATAATCCTAAAGGATTATACCTTGATGAATTTCATGTAGGTAGTGCTAATACATTACTCTATACTCCTCATGGAGATAGCTATATCACTGATTCATCTGCCGCGGGAACGGCTTTATCAAGTGGTTATAAGACATCATATTGTTATTCAGGAATTGATTCTGATACAATTCCTCATGCATCAATTTCTGAACTTGCACGACTTAATGGTATGTCTACGGGAATTGTAACAACAAAATCATATGTTGACGCTACTCCTTTAGCTTTTCTTACAAGCCATTCAATATTTAGATATGAATACCATGATAATTCTTTACAAGCACTTTTAAGTGGTGCAGATGTTGTGATTGCTGAAGGAACAGAATATGGAGACATATTAACTGCCGATTCAACATCTAATCATCCAAATATAAGTGCTAGAAGCGTTGGTTATGATGTAGCTACAAATAAACAAGAACTATTTTCACTTCTTGAAAAGAAGTCAAAAAAAATATTTGCTCCGATATTAGGGGTTAGCCATAGCAACTCCCATACTCAAAAAGAAAGTGCTTATGGGGTAGCTAGTGATCACATTGCTTATGACATTCAAAATTCTGATACTAATCCAACACTTTTAGAAATGTCTCAAGTAGCTATTGAAACTTTATCAGAAAATATTAATAATCCTAATGGATTTTTCTTGATGATTGAAGGGGGAGCTCTTGATAATGCAGCTGAAGGTGGAAATCTAAGAGATGCAGTTGGAGAAGCCTTAGCTTTTGATGAAACATTTGCTTATGTTGTAAAATGGGCAAAAGAAAATGGAGATGAAACAATTGTTGTTGCTTGTCCTGATCATGATTCTGGTGGTTTTGCCAACATAGAAACTTGTAAAGATGATGTTATAGATACAATAATTACTGGGGTAAATAATCAAGGCGTGGAAATAGGAGTTAATTACAACTACAAAAAATATAATGATTCTATAACTTTGCATGGTGGACATACTGATATGCCAGTACCAATCTTTATGTATGCTCCAAACGGAATAAAGGAAAAACTCCTTTCTTCAATAGGTTTACCAGTGGAAACTAAACTTGAAGATATAAGATATAAAGACACTGAATACGGAAATTATTACGTAAAAAACACATCATTACAAAGTGAAAAACACACTATAAATCCTGTTATTAATGTTGAATATTTAATCCAAAACTCTGATATCGTACACGGAATTGTAAAAGCAGCTAATATGGGTTCATTAGAAGCAGCTGATAGTGTGCTGTTTGTAAAAGTTGCTTCAACTGACGAAGAAGGTAAACAAATAGGCAATGGTACAAACTTAGGAACTATTTCCTTTGGAAACACATATGAAACAAACGGATATAAAAGTTATTATACAGAAGTAATATTTGAAAAAGGAAATATTATGATACATAGAGATAGTAACACATATATTAAAGACAATATGACTTTAGATAATATATCTTATGAAACTATGAAAACACCTGCTATATTTGTCTTAACAAGTTATGGAAAAAATAAAAAACAAGGATCATTTTATGTACCTGCAAAATTTATTTCTGATAACTCCCTTGGAAAAACTATTACATTCATAAGAGGACCCGAAGAAGTTGAAGGAATTATGAATATGATTACAATCTTAAATGGTGAAAATAGTTTTATAGTACCAGAAAATAAATTTATATATGATAATTACAAATTTATAGGTTTTTCTGATGGACAAAAAATCTACAAACCTGGTGATGTTTATACATTCTCTAATAACAATAATATTGTTCTTACATGTGTGTGGGAATAAATAATTTTGTGAATAAGGTCATTTTAAAAGGTTCTATAACTAGGAATTATTTGAAGTGGCCTTTATATATTTTAATTATTATAAAACGATACAAAAATGTTGCATTATTTATAAAAATATGATATAATTATTATATAAGGAGTTTATGTATGAAAAAGTTAAGTAAAATTAGTGATCTTTATAATAACAAAGATTTAAAAGAAATGGAATTTGAACAACAAGAATTATGGTTAAGAGCTAAAATTGTAATGCAATTTATAAGTTTAAGAAAACAAAAGGGTTTCACTCAACAAGCAGTAGCTGATAAAATGGGTGTAATGCGTCAACAAATAACTAGATTTGAAAATATGAGTAACTCACCTACTATTTCCTTTTTAGTTAAATATGCTAATGCTTTAGATACTGAAGTTGATGTTATATTAAAAGGTGTTAATTTAATTGATGTTACAGACGAAGATTTGAAATCAAATGATATATTATAATATAAATTTAAGCAAAAAAGTCAATTAGTTACTAATAAATACTAATTGACTTTTATTGATTATTAATGGTTTTGGGCATTAAATCATTTAGATAAAGCTTTATTTGATGTTTTAAATTAATGTTAAAAAATCATTAGTACATTATTAAAAAAATGTAATTGGTTTCATTAAAAAAACACTTGAAAAATGTAATAAAATCATATATAATAATCAAAGAAATAAAAATATGTTTATTAATTCAATAAAATATATATTAGTAAAGGAGCTTTTATTATGAAACCATTGAAAGAAACTAGTGAATTTAATGTTAAGTCGTTAATTATAAAATCTATTATTTTAGGACTATTAGGCTTTGTAGGTCTTTTTATTTTCCATATTACACGTGTATTTACTGTCTTAGCATCTTCATGGATGCTAATTATGCATATATCATTTATAGTTATTATTGAGTGGTGTGTATTTGTTAGTTTGCTATATACAAAAGGATTACCTTCTGGAAAAAATATATTCATTAAAATCCTTAAATGGATTTGTTATTTCTTGCCTTTAATTATAGGTATAGCTTTAATCTTTATTATTTATAAAACTGGTAAGGGTGATGAAAGTTTATTAACTGTAAATATGGAAAACTTCCGTTTCAGTTTACTATTTTATATTCTCAGTGCTTTAATTTTCTGGGGTGCTGTTAATGGTATAATGTATATCTTTTCTTCTCCAGAAAAGAAGGCTAAACGTAAAGAGCGTGCCCAAAAAGAGGAGCCTAAAAAAGAAGAATCAGAAGAGAAAAAAGAAGAAAAGAAAGATGATAAGGAATTAGGTCGTGAAGTATTTCCTGACTTATTAGCTATTGATGCAAAATACGCTCAAAAACCTTATGTGCCTATTTTATCTGATGATGTAACATTAAAGCAATTATGTATTTCTTTCAATATGTATCTTGAGAGTAAAGGTATGTTCTATACACCTGAAACAATTAGAGCTTTTATTGCTGGTATGGCCTCTTCAAGGTTTATTATACTTGAAGGTATGTCAGGAACAGGTAAAACATCTCTTCCAAAATATTTTGCTGAGTTTATTAACTGTGATGCATGCTTTACAAGTGTTCAAGCATCATGGAAAGATCGTAGTGATATATTAGGCTTTTATAACAGCTTAACTTGTGAATTCAAAGAAACTCCGTTTTTACGTAGTTTGTATGAAGCTAATTATCGCCGTGATGAAGTTAATTTTATGGTTTTAGATGAAATGAATTTATCACGTGTTGAATACTATTTTGCTGATTTCTTATCTGTTCTTGAATTTGATAAATCAAAATGGTCAATTGAACTTATGCCTCTAAGCACTAAAGGAAAAACACCTAATAAACTTGTTGATGGTTGGTCAATATTTATTCCTGATAACACATGGTTTATAGGAACTGCTAATAAAGATGATTCCACATATACAATTACTGATAAAGTATATGACCGTGCTAGCATAATTGATTTTAATAAACGTAATGAATCTAATACAGAAGCACATAATATTTCTAAAATCAATATTTCATCTGATAAATTAATGTCTCTATTTGATGATGCCATAAAGAATATGGGTCTAAATGATGAAGTTATGAAGAAGTTCAGTTTAGTTACTGAATATATGCTTAATACATTTGATATTAATTTTGGTAATCGTATTTTAAACCAAATAAGTAGATTTGTACCTGTTTACGTGGCTTGTGGCGGAACAAGTGAGTCGGCACTAGATCTGATTTTTGCTCGTAAAATTTTACGTAAGTTAGATGGTAAATTTGAAGATGGTGTAAAATCTAACTTAGTTAAGTTAGAAAAAATGCTTGATGAATTATTTGGAGTAGAGAGTTTCCGTAATACTAAAGAATATATTGCTAAACTAAAGAGGAAGTTGATTTAATGAGTTTATCGTCTCTTGAAAAGTACTATAACCAATTTCTTAAGATTCAAGATAAGACTGTAAATACAATTTTAGATTTAGTAAATAAAGGAGACTTTACTTTCTGTTTTCCTACTCCAGATAGAAACGATTATGCTGAAATAATTGATAAGTTAAATAGTTCCATTGGTAATTTGATGAGTGTATCGGAAAAGCCATATATTACCCTTAAAAATGAATATGAATTAGTTCATGCTTCAAAAGCAGATAAATTATCACCTAAAGGAATTCAAATGACTATAAGAGATTCTTCTGTATGGATAGATAAAGATAACCCTAGACCAGAATATGTTTATCGTAAAACTTTTGAAGAAGAATATGATAGTTATGAAAATAGAGTTGTAAGAACTTTAATTGATAGATTGATTGCCTTTATCAATGGTCCAGTTCTTCAAGCACGAAATGCTATTAAGAATTTATATGATGAATATTTTCAAAGTGATAGACTTAACAAATTCGATTTAATCAGAATTGCTGATTTTAATACATTTATCCTTTCTGAGAATGTCTTTTTCAAAGACTTTCAAAAGTTATATTTATTACAATCCAAACTTAATTATCTAAAAAACACAGACTTTTATAAAATTATGAGTAAATGTCCAAAGTTTGTTGGAACTCCAGAACCTACTAACCTCTTTACTCATAATACTGATTATAGAGCCTGCTATCTATTATGGAATTATTTAGATACATGTATGAAAAATACTACTGACTTAAACGAAATGGAAATATCATCTTTATATTCTTCATATATTGTTTTATTAGCCTCATCATTTCTCTCAAAAATGGGATATAAGTTAATTGAAGATCGTGAACTTGATGAAGTCCTTTATGAATTTGAGATTTCTGATTTGATTTTCAATGGGGATTTATTTGCAATTAGTTTATCAATTGAAAAAAATATGTTTTTGATTAATACTTTATGCAAACAAAACAAAATAAAACAACTCACCAAAGTTGAATTAAAAACAATAGATGATGGCAAAAAGTCACAAGATGCTGATTACACGCTTTGCTTATATCCTGTAGAATATTCGGATAATATGGCATGTGTAACCCCAAATAATGAGAATTCCACAACCGACCTTTATATGCTTTTGAAATGTTGCACACTAGTTGCCCCTGTAAATGAAGGTGTATATACAAACATTTGTTTGGTTTGTGGGAGCAATATGCTTAATGCTCACAACCATGATTGTGTTTGTGATAACTGTGGAGCTCATTATACGTTTTTAGATGATAACCATTTATGGCTTAGATCATTTAAATCCGCTCTTGCTAAGCGTAAGTATAAAAAAGGAAAATAATTGTATAAAAGATATACTAGTAACAATTAAATCATAATCTTAAATATCAATTTTATTAGTGGTATAATTAATCATGTGTTATTAACTCCTTATTATATATATCTATCGACAAATAAATTATAAAATAATAAAGTTAATAATACAATAAAACAATGTGAAGTTTACTAATTTCACATTGTTTTTTAGTGAAATTATTCATAAAGTTTTACAAAATCAACTTTTTTAAGGTAAAATATAAAAATGAGATAAAATTATAACATACAATAATATTATATTTATCGAAAAGAATTATATATTTGACTTTTAATTGAAATTAGTGTATAATGATAATGTATTGGTTGATATGTTTCTTTGATAGAAATTTTATTGTGCTGATATAGATGTTTTTCTGAGGTTCCATCTAAGAGTTATGTCTCTTGGAATGTATGCTGAAAGAATTTTTGATAAAAAGGGGATGAAAAAATACCCCTTAAAATACATAAAAGACGTTTTATCATATCATTGTGTAAAGCGTCTTTTTTGTTTTTTAATTTAGCTTTAGTATTGATTTTATATAGTAAAAGTAGTATAATAAGTATGAAAAGTTATACAAGTTATACGGAGGTATTATGAAAACAGGACCTAAAGGTAAATATTTATTTGGATTATGTAAAGTTGGTGAAAAGGGTCAAATTGTAATCCCTAAAGAGGCTAGAGATATATTTGGCATTAACCCTGGAGATTATATTGTCTGTTTAGGTGACGTAAAAAAAGGTTTAGCTCTTATTAAGGCTGATGTTTTTCAAGAAATAACTGATGATTTATTAAACAGAGGTGATGGTGATGAAAGCAATTGAAATAACAAATCTTACGAAAAAATATAAAGATATTGTTGCTGTTGACAATTTAAATTTAGAAATTGAAGAAAACAAATTATTTGCGCTTTTAGGAGTTAATGGAGCTGGCAAGTCAACAACAATTAAAATGTTATCTACATTAATTAGTCCAACAAGTGGAGATGCTTTTATATTAGGTAAAAGTATTGTTAGTCAAACATCTGATGTTAAGAATATTATTAATGTTTCTCCCCAAGAAACAGCTGTTGCAATGAATCTAACTGTTTATGAAAACATTAAATTTATTGGGGAAATATATAATATTGATAATGATTATGTTTTAGAAATCATATCTAAACTTGGATTAGAAGAAGTAAAAAATAAATATGCTAAGAAGTTATCTGGTGGTTATCAAAGACGATTAAGTATTGCTATGGCTTTAGTTAGTAAACCTAAAGTATTATTTTTAGATGAACCAACTCTTGGGCTTGATGTTATAGCTCGTAGTGAGTTATGGCAATTCATAAAACTTATAAAAAGTGAAATGACAATAATTCTCACAACTCATTATCTTGAGGAAGTAGAAGAACTAGCTGATGAAGTGGGAATAATGGCTAAAGGAAAACTAAAAATAAAAGGGACAATAGATGAAATAATTGCTTCTAAGAATTATAATAATTTCGAACAAGCTTTTATTGATATTGCCTCTAAATAAAAGGAGAAATGACTTCATGAAAAACATTTTAATATTTTCAAAAAGAAATGCAAAGGAAATACTTCGCGATCCATTAAGCATTCTTTTCAATGTGATTTTTCCTGTTTTGATGCTTTTTGTCTTTCAATTAATAATAAGTTCAATGACAAAAGAAGAAATTGCAAGTGGTACCCCACAATTTCAAATCGAACGTTTAGCACCTGGTTTATGCATGTTTAGCTTTTCTTTTCTAATGCTTTTTACAGGAATGTTGGTTGCTCGTGATAGACAAACATCATTTTTAAATAGAATTAAATCATCTCCACTTAAGGTTAAAGATTTTATATTTGGATACGCTTTACCAATGATACCTTTAGGCTTAGTGCAAATAATATTATGCTATTCGCTTGCATTTATTTTTGGACTTAAATTAACTGGCGGATTGTTGCTTTCGATAATTATTAGTTTACCGATAATGTTATTTTATATATTCTTAGGAATATTATTAGGTGCATTACTAACAGATAAAACTGTTGGGGGAATTGCTTCAGCAGTTATCTCATTTGGTTCTATATTTGGAGGTATTTTTATGCCTTTAGATTTAATGGAAGGAAGTGCGATATATAAAATTGCTTATGCGCTACCATTTGCTAATTCTTTAAAAGCAATTGATTGTGCAATTAATCTTTCTTTTTCTTCTTTTGGATTACCATTTATAATTACAATATCTTATAGTATTGTTACAATTATTGTATCAATAATTATATTTAAAAAAACTACAAAAAATTTATAAAAAAAACTTACAAAAAAAATTAAAAAGTTGTATAATATTTCAAGGCACGATACAAAAATATAAATAGAATATTTCGATACGAGACAGCTAGTTCTCGTATTTTTTTGTGCTTTAACGGAGGTTTATATGGTAAGTACAAATTCATTTTTAGTTTTTATGTCAATTGCAATAGGCTTATCAGCTTGTTTAATTCCTGTTGTTTCATAAAATGAAGGAGCTAAACGATATGATAGATTAAAAGAGATATTAAGAAAATTACTAATTTATGAATTTATAATCGGTATAATTTGCACATGTTTCTTTGAATTAAGTGCTAATATGTTAACAAATATATTTGGTGGCAAAAATGAAAGTATGGTTTACCAAGAATTTATGGTAAAAAGTATAAGAGTATTTTTAATTAGTTTGCCTCTTGCATGTTTTAATAAAGGAGTTCTCATTTATTTGCAAGCATTAGGAAAAGGGTTAACGGCAACACTTTTAGCGCTTTTAAGGGAGATTATATTAGGTACCATACTAGTATTCATCTTACCTTTAATAATGAAATTAGAGGGTGTTATATATTTTGAAGTTATTGCTGATGTGATTACTTTTATTGTCACAATTCTTGTTTTAAGTAGCACAAGCAAAAACTTAAACAATAACCTCAAAAAATTAATAAATGAATAGGTAGAAGAAGTATATTCACTAAATAAATAGGTTTTTAAACGCCTATTTTTAATTTATTAGTAGTAAAGTTCCTTTTTCAATTAAAAGGAAAGAACCACTATTTAGAGCATATAGTAGTTCAAAATTATTAATTTATATAAAAAACAACGATTTAAACTGCCATCTGAAAATGAGTTTTTTGAGTGTCTATAAATTATTACTCTATTTTTCATTCGCGCATTAAAGTTATAAATTAAAAAAGAAACCCTCAAGTATCGAGGGTTAGGATGTTAACGAGGTTAGCATTTTTATGATTAAATGATTTCTCCGATTAAATCGTAATCATAAGTTGCTGTTATTTTAATCTTTACATAGTCTCCAACTTGTAAATCTCCAGGAACATAAATGTATCCGTCGGCATCATCTGGAGCTTCAGCATAACTTCGAGTTTTAAACATTAGAATTTCTTCGTCATATTCTTCTACAAGAACTTCTAAAGTTTGGCCAATACGACTTTCGTTGTATTCTAAAGCTATTTCTTTTTGTATTTCTAAAAGTTCATTATAACGTTTATTCATTGTCCTTGGAGTAACTTTATGATCCATAGTATATCCTTTTGTATTTTCTTCATCAGAATAAGTAAAGGCACCTAAACGCTCAAATTTCATTTTTTTGATAAAGTCTTTTAGTATTACAAAATCTTCCTTAGTTTCCCCAGGAAAACCAACAATTATTGTTGTTCTAATAACTGCATCAGGTATGTTTGCCCTAATTTTATTTATTAGTGATTCAATTAATTCTTTACTTCCACGACGATTCATAGCTTTTAAAAGTTTGTTAGAAGCATGTTGAATAGGAATATCAAAGTAGTTAACTATTTCCTCATGCTTTTTGAAAACATTAATTATTTCATCTGTTACTTCATCAGGGTATAGATATAATACTCTAATTGTTTTAAATAAATGAAGGTTTGCAATGTCATCTAAAAGGTTAGCAAGATTGTAATTATTTAAATCAATTCCATATTTTGAAGTATCTTGAGATATTAGTGTAATGTCTTTTATACCCTTCTTTGCAAGATATTTAACTTCATTAAGAATATCTTCACTTGGTCTGCTTCTATAAGGACCTCTTATTAACGGTATAGCACAATATGAGCAACGATTATCGCAACCATCACCTATGCGAACATAACAAGAAGTATTTCCTGTCGAGATAATTCTGTTTGTGTAAGATAACTCATGATGTGATGAACTTGAAGTAAGTAACATAAAGATATCATCAAGTTTATTATAATCTCTAATAGGAATAAAATAATCAACTTCTGGAATTTCTTTCTGTAAATCCTTTAGATATCTTTGAACTAAACATCCCATTGCAATTAAATATTTACAGTTCTTTTTTTTGTATTCTGCCATTTCTAAAATTGTGTTTATTGCTTCTTCTTTGGCTGATTCTATAAAACCACATGTATTTATTACTATTATTTCTGCTTCATTTATATTATTTACTATTTTATATTGATGCTCTTTAAATAGTCCTATTGCCATTTCTGTATCTACTAAATTTTTTGTGCATCCAAGTGATATAAATCCTACTTTCATTTTTTACTCCTTATAATAGTCGTTATTACACATATTTTTTCTTGTCAATTCAAATAAGTTTAATTTCGTAAATCCTGCTGATTGTGTTTTTGCTCTGTCTTTTTTTAGTTCATCTTTTAATAGTTTTTCTATTGCATTTTTATCTTTTTCTTCATTCATATCTATATAATCTATTATTATTATTCCACCTATATCTCTTAGTCTTAGTTGTTTTGCAATTTCTACTGT
>ENA-ORNF01001117-ORNF01001117.1-human-gut-metagenome-genome-assembly--contig:-NODE-1117-length-24671-cov-5.100301_pt1 | contig 24671 bp, 23 predicted proteins | sample MGYA00242110_ERZ509012 | MGnify/ENA primary metagenome ERZ509012 (study PRJEB26280, sample SAMEA2338714) | human gut metagenome | biome: human gut; feature: human-associated habitat; material: faeces...
GTACTGATTTTGCTATTTTGATGCGATTTGCACCAAAGCAATAGAAATGGCCGCGGGGATGTTTCACTAACTTTTCATTTAGTATTAGAAAAGAGGGATTGGTATGAGTGATGCAATGCCTATAAATAGAATAAAGGGCGTGGGAGAGAAGACAGCGGCTCTGTTTGGGAAGATCAATGTTTTTACCGTGGAGGATCTGATCCGCCATTATCCCAGGGATTACGAGACTTATGACGCTCCGGTGGCCATCCATGAAGCGGTTCCGGGAAAGGTGCAGGCAATCTACGGGCAGATCACGGCCATTCCCAATATAAAGAAGGTCCGGAATCTGTCGATTCTGAATGCGGTATTGAAGGACAGTAACGGGGATTCGATGCAGCTTACTTTTTTCAATATGCCTTTTTTGAAAAAGGTATTAAAGCCCGGTGGATATTATCTGTTCCGGGGGCTGGTGCAACAGCGTGGTATCCATAAGATCATGGAGCAGCCCCGTATGTTCACATGGGACGAGTACCAGAAAAAGTCGGGACGGCTTCTGCCCAGGTATGCTTTGACCAAGGGGCTGACGAATCAGACGGTGCAGAAATCTGTAGCCCAGGCACTGGAATATTATCCTCCGGAAAAAGAATATCTCCCGCAATCCGTATTGCAGAAAATTCCCATGCTTTCCCACAGAGAAGCTGTCAATTCCCTACATTTCCCGGAAAGCCGTGACGAACTGCTGGCTGCCAGAAACCGCATTGTCTTCGAAGAGTTCTTTTCTTTTTTACTGGTTCTTCGAAAAAATAAGGATCTGGCAGCGAAGACGGAGAATCATTTTCCTATGTATGAGACTGCGGACACCGTGAGATTTCTGGAGCAGCTGCCGTTCCCACTGACCAAAGCCCAAAGAAAAGTCTGGGGAGAACTCAGGGAGGATATGGGGAGCCCTTATGCCATGAACCGTCTGATCCAGGGAGATGTAGGATCCGGTAAGACGATCCTTGCGGTACTGGCATTGCTTATGTGTGCGGCTAACGGTTATCAGGGAGCAATGATGGCTCCTACAGAGGTGCTGGCAGTCCAGCATTTTGAGACCATTTCCGATTACGTAAAAGAATACGGTATTGCTTTCCGGCCGGTGCTTCTGACCGGCTCCATGACAGCAAAGGAAAAGCGGGAAGTTTACGCAAAAATCGCTTCTGGAGAAGCCAATCTGATCATTGGGACCCATGCCCTGATCCAGGAAAAAGTAGAATACGCCTCCCTGGCTCTGGTAGTAACGGATGAGCAGCACCGGTTCGGGGTCAGACAGAGGGAAACGCTGGCTGCCAAAGGAAAAGAACCCCATGTGCTGGTCATGAGCGCAACCCCCATACCGCGGACACTGGCAATTATCCTGTACGGAGATCTGAAGGTTTCTGTTATTGATGAACTTCCCGCTAACCGCCTGCCTATCAAAAATTGCGTGGTAGGCACATCCTATCGGCCGAAAGCCTATGAATTTATCGCAAAAGAAATAGCTGCGGGAAGACAGGCCTATGTCATCTGCCCTATGGTGGAAGAGGGAGAATCGGAGGATCTGGAAAACGTAGTGGATTACACAGAAAAGCTCCGGGCTGCATTGCCGTCTTCCGTACAGGTAGCCTATCTTCACGGAAAAATGCGCCCTGCCGATAAGAACCGGATCATGGAAGAATTTGCAAACAAGGAGATTGATGTCCTGGTTTCTACCACTGTGATTGAAGTCGGAATCAATGTTCCCAATGCTACGGTAATGATGGTAGAGAATGCGGAACGTTTCGGTCTGGCACAGCTGCATCAGCTGAGGGGACGTGTGGGACGTGGAGAATTCCAGAGTTATTGTATTTTCATCAGTACCTCAGAGGCCAAAGAGACCATGGAACGTCTGCAGATCCTGAACCATTCTAACGACGGTTTCCATATTGCCTCCGAGGATCTGAAGTTACGTGGTCCCGGCGACATTTTCGGGATCCGGCAGAGCGGTGAATTTTCCTTTGTACTGGGAGACATTTACACGGATGCCTCCCTGCTGAAAACTGCTTCCGAAGCTGTTGATGCTTTGTTAAATGAGGATCCCGGACTTGACAGTGAGGATACCCTGCCGTTACGTCAATATTTTGCGGAACATCATTCGGCAAATATGGTTGACTTTCGGACCATCTGACAGTAAAATTACTTTTAGGTTCAAAGTTTTGAACTGTGAATCGGATAGGTTTTATGCAAAATAATGCAAAGGGAAGGTTTTAGATACCAAATGGCAAAAATAGCGATTGTAACAGACAGCAACAGCGGTATTACACAGGCGGAGGGGAAAGCGCTTGGAATTTATGTGCTTCCCATGCCTTTTATGATCAATGAAGAGACTTTTTATGAGGATATTGACCTGACACAGGAACAGTTTTACGAGAGGTTGAAGTCCGGTGCCAATATCGCCACCAGTCAGCCGTCTCCGGACAGTGTGACCAGTCTGTGGGACAGGCTTTTACAGGAATATGATGAGATCGTACACATCCCCATGAGCAGCGGGTTGTCCGGCTCCTGTCAGAGTGCCATGGCGTTTGCAGCAGATTATGACGGTAAAGTACAGGTTGTGAACAATCAGAGAATCTCCGTAACCCAGCGTCAGTCCACACTGGATGCCATGCAGCTTGCGGCAGCCGGTAAAAATGCGGCTCAGATCAAAGAATTTCTGGAAAACGATAAATTCAACAGCAGTATCTATATTATGCTGGATACCCTGTATTACTTGAAAAAGGGCGGACGGATCACTCCGGCGGCCGCAGCCATCGGTACCATGCTTCGTTTAAAGCCGGTGCTGACCATTCAGGGAGAAAAGCTGGATGCCTTTGCGAAGGCCAGAACCACCACACAAGGCAAGACCATGATGATCAACGCCATCAAAAAGGACATCAACGAGCGTTTCGGCGGCATGACGGAGGATAAGCATATCTGGATGCAGATCGCCTATACCTATGACAGAGCTGCAGCAGAGCAGTTCCGCACCGAAGTGGAAGCGGAATTTCCCGGCTATGATATCCATATTGATCCGCTGTCCTTAAGCGTTGCCTGCCACATTGGTCCCGGTTCCCTGGCACTGGCATGCTGCAAGAAGATCACGGTATAATTTAAGAATTTCAAAGTTAAAAAAATTCTAATGCGAAAGAAGCTCCCAGTAAGCCATACATAAGGCTCAGGGAGCTTTTCATTTCCCCTATCCCTTGTATTTTTTGCTTTTCCAAACACAAAATCTATGATATACTTAAGACAATAATGTGTTGATAAGGAGTTCCATTTCATGGCAAAAGACAATAATTATGACGCCTCGAGTATTACCGTCCTGGAAGGCTTAGAAGCGGTAAGAAAGAGACCCGGAATGTATATCGGCAGTGTCTCCACCAAGGGTCTGAACCATCTGATCTACGAGATCGTAGACAACTCTGTGGACGAGCATCTGGCCGGATACTGCGATACGATAAAAGTAACTCTGGAGGCGGACGGTTCCGCCACGGTAGAAGATAACGGACGCGGTATTCCTGTGGGAATGCACGAAAAAGGGATCAGTGCAGAACGTCTGGTATTTACCACGCTGCATGCCGGCGGTAAATTTGACAACTCGGCCTACAAGACCAGCGGTGGTCTGCACGGTGTAGGTTCTTCTGTAGTCAATGCCCTTTCTACAAAATTGACTGTCAGAGTCAAGAATGGTGGCTGCATTTATGAAGACCGCTATGAGAGAGGTATTCCCATGATGGATCTGGTGGACGGCCTGCTTCCCGTAGTGGGCAAGACCAGAGAGACCGGTACAACCATCAATTTCCTGCCGGATGATACCATCTTCGATAAGACCCGTTTCAAGGAAGATGAGGTCAAGAGCCGTCTCCATGAGACCGCTTATCTGAACCCGAAGCTTACGATCATTTTTGAAGATAAGAGAAAAGAAGTACCGGAGAGTGTTACTTTCCATGAGCCGGAGGGTATTATCGGATTTATAAAAGATATGAATCGTTCCAAGGAGACCATACACGATGTCATTTTCTTTTCCGGCGAGAGCGAAGGTATCTCCGTGGAAGTAGCATTCCAGTATGTGAATGAGTTCCATGAGAATGTGCTGGGGTTCTGTAATAATATTTACAATTCCGAGGGTGGTACTCACCTTACCGGATTCAAGACCCAGTTCACCAACGTGATCAATACCTATGCCAGAGAGCTTAATATTTTAAAGGAAAAGGATGCGAATTTTACCGGTGCCGATGTCCGTAACGGAATGACAGCGGTGGTATCCATCAAGCATCCGGATCCCCGTTTCGAAGGACAGACCAAAACAAAGCTGGACAACCAGGACGCTGCCAAGGCCGTAGCCAAGGTGACCGGCGAAGAGATCGTCCGGTTCTTCGACCGCAATCTGGAGACCTTGAAGAGCATTATCGGTTGTGCGGAAAAAGCAGCCAAGATCCGTAAGACAGAAGAGAAAGCCAAGACCAATATGCTGACCAAGCAGAAGTTCTCCTTTGATTCCAACGGAAAACTGGCGAACTGCGAGTCCAGAGATCCCTCCAAGTGTGAGATCTTCATCGTAGAGGGTGATTCTGCGGGCGGCAGTGCAAAGACTGCCAGAAACCGTATGTATCAGGCCATCCTTCCTATCCGCGGTAAGATCCTGAACGTGGAGAAAGCCAGCATTGACAAAGTACTGGCCAACGCCGAGATCAAGACGATGATCAATGCCTTCGGCTGCGGATTCTCCGAGGGCTACGGCAACGATTTCGATATCACCAAGCTGCGCTATGACAAGATCATCATCATGGCAGATGCCGATGTGGATGGTGCACATATTTCCACCTTGCTGCTGACCTTATTTTATCGTTTCATGCCGGATCTGATCTTTGAAGGCCACGTATATATAGCTATGCCTCCCTTATATAAGGCCATGCCCTCCAAGGGAGAAGAAAAATATCTGTATGATGACAAAGCGTTGGAAAAATATCGTAAGACCCACAAGGGACCCTTTACCTTACAGCGATACAAAGGTCTGGGTGAGATGGACGCCGAGCAGCTGTGGGAGACCACACTGGATCCGGAACGCAGACTGTTAAAATTAGTAGAGATCGAGGATGCCCGCATGGCTTCCGAGATGACGGAGCTTCTCATGGGGACGGATGTACCTCCCAGAAAAGCCTTTATTTATGATCACGCCACAGATGCTGCGCTTGATATTTAAAAACACTGCATTACATAGACATAAAGGATAGTTTCCTGATTTTTAATCTGAGAATATCTCAGAAGCAATATCAGAGACGCTGATAAGCGTCTACAAGAACGGAGATTAGAAATGGACGACAGCAGAATCATAAAAACAGAATACTCCGAGGAGATGCAGAAATCGTTCATAGACTATGCCATGAGCGTTATCATTGCCAGAGCACTTCCGGATGTCAGAGACGGTCTGAAACCGGTACAGCGAAGAACCCTCTACGATATGCACGAGCTGGGGATCCGTTATGACCGTCCCTATCGTAAAAGTGCCCGTATCGTTGGTGATACCATGGGTAAATATCACCCCCACGGTGATAGTTCCATCTATGAAGCACTGGTAGTCATGAGCCAGGATTTCAAGAAAGGCATGCCCCTGATCGACGGCCACGGTAACTTCGGTAACATTGAAGGAGACGGTGCCGCAGCCATGCGTTATACAGAGGCAAGACTGCAGAAAGTGACCCAGGAGGCTTTTCTGGCAGATCTGGACAAAGATGTGGTAGACTTCGTTCCGAACTTCGATGAGACAGAAAAAGAGCCTTCCGTACTGCCGGTAAAGATCCCGAACCTGTTAGTGAATGGTTCCGAAGGTATTGCTGTAGGTATGGCTACCAGCATTCCCCCTCACAATCTGGGAGGAGTCATTGATGCGGTAAAAGCCTACATGCTCAATAATGAAATCACCACAAAGGAACTGATGCGTTTTCTGAAGGGACCGGATTTCCCTACCGGCGGCATCGTGATCAATAAAGATGAACTGGAAAGCATCTATGAGACCGGAGCCGGTAAGATCAAACTGCGTGGCAAAGTGGAGTTCCAGAAGGGAAAAGCCGGCAAGACCAATGTGGTGATCACGGAGATCCCCTATACCATGATCGGTGCCAACATTGCGAAGTTTTTATCCGATGTGGCAGCCCTTTCCGAAACAAAGAAGACCCAGGATATCGTGGATATTTCCAACCAGTCTTCCAAGGAGGGCATCCGTATCGTCATCGAGCTGCGCAAGGATGCCGATCCCGAGAACTTTGTAAACATGCTCTATAAAAAGACCCGGTTAGAGGATACCTTCGGTGTCAATATGCTGGCTATTGCAAACGGCAGACCGGAGACCATGGGTTTGAAGCAGATCATCAAGGCAAATGTGGACTTCCAGTTTGAAGTGGCGACCAGAAAATATACCAATCTGTTAGCAAAGGAGCAGGAACGCAAGGAGATCCAGGAAGGTCTGATCAAGGCCTGCAATGTGATTGATCTGGTCATCGAAATCTTACGTGGTTCCAAGGATCGTGCCATGGCGAAAGCCTGTCTGGTAGAGGGTAAAACCGATGGCATCAAATTCAAGTCCAAGGAATCCAAGATCATGGCAGCCCAGCTGATGTTCACCGAGAAACAGGCCAATGCCATCTTAGAGATGCGCCTGTACAAGTTGATCGGTCTGGAATTGGAGGCTCTGATCAACGAACATGAAGAGACCATGGCCAATATCTACCGCTATGAAGACATTCTGGATCGCAGAGATTCCATGGCACAGGTCATCATGAACGAACTGGATGGCTTCAAAAAGGAATACAGCCATCCCCGCAAGACTGTCATTGAGAACGGACAGGAAGCAGTCTACAAGGAAAAAGAACTGGAAGAGATGGATGTCGTCTTCCTGATGGATCGTTTCGGCTATGCCAAGACTGTGGATGTCTCTACTTACGAGCGGAATAAAGAAGCTGCGGATGCAGAGAATAAATATATCTTCACCTGTAAAAATACCGGAAGGATCTGCCTGTTTACCAATACAGGACAGATGCACACTATCAAAGTACTGGATCTGCCTTACGGCAAATTCCGTGACAAAGGCACACCCATTGACAACGTCAGCAATTTCAGTCAGAAGACGGAAGAGATCGTCTATATCACCAGTCAGAAGGAGCTGAATCTGTGCCAGGTCATTTTCGCTACCGCCCAGTCCATGTTAAAAGTAGTAGACGGTGGAGAATTTGATGTGACCAAACGTACTGTAGCTGCTACGAAGCTGGCAGAGGGAGACAACGTTGTCAGCGTTGCTGCCCTCACGGATCAGCGGAACATCGTGTTGCAGACAAAGGGCGGATTTTTCCTGCGCTTTGCTGTGGACGAGATCCCCGAAAAGAAAAAGGGAGCTATCGGTGTCCGTGGTATGAAACTGGGTGACGGCGATCAGGTGGAAAATGTATATTATACGAAGAACGCCGTAGAGACCACCATTGAATACAAGGGCAAAGAACTTGTCCTGAACAATCTGAAGCTCGGAAAACGTGACAGCAAAGGTACCAAGGTCAGAGTATAACAAAGTCAATTTAGAAAACGGAGAAAAATATATGAGAGTCATAGCAGGAACCGCAAGAAGTCTGCCGTTAAAAACACCGGAAGGAATGGATACCAGACCAACCACTGACCGGATCAAGGAAACCCTTTTTAATATGCTGCAGACTTATATTCCGGATTGTGTATTTGTAGATATTTTCAGCGGCAGCGGCGGCATCGGCATCGAGGCTTTAAGCCGTGGTGCCAGAAAAGCTTATTTTATCGAAAATGCCCCGAAAGCACTGACATGTATTGAAGAAAATCTGACATTTACGAAAATGAAAGACCGTGCTATAGTATTAAAACAGGATGCCTGTGCAGGACTGACGGGCATCTATGAAAAGCACGTGGATGTGATCTTCATGGATCCTCCTTACGATCAGGAGCAGGAGCGCAGAGTGTTAGAACAGCTGCGCTACGCAAAATATGTCTCCGAAGAGACCCTGATCCTGGTAGAAGCTTCTCTGCATACTGATTTTTCCTATGCGGAAGACTTAGGGTTTGAAGTGATCCGTGAGAAAAAATACAAAACAAATAAGCATGTGTTTCTTCGTAAAAAGTAATACCGACGACGTCCGGAAGCGTCTGCGGAACGGAGGTTTTTATGAAAAGAGCAGTTTACACAGGAAGTTTTGATCCTGTCACCAACGGACATATGGATATCATCAGACGGGCGGCGGAAATCTTTGATGTTCTGATCGTCAGTGTTTTAAATAATAAAGAAAAGACACCGTTGTTTTCTGTCGAGGAACGTGTTAAGATACTAGAAGAAGCTACAAAAGATCTGCCTAACGTACAGATAGACAGTTTCAGTGGGCTTTTGGTAGATTATGCAAGGGAAAAGGATCTGCATGTTATCGTCAGGGGACTGCGTGCCATTACGGATTTTGAATATGAATTACAGATGGCACAGACCAACCGGATGCTTTCCCATGGCAAAATAGATACGATATTTTTAACGACCAGTCTGGAATATGCTTATCTGAGTTCTTCTGCCATCAAGCAGATCGCAAGCTTTGACGGAGATATTACCCCGTGCGTTCCGGACTTCGTAGCTGATCTGATTTATGAAAAATATCGTCAGAAAAACCTGTCTGACAATAGTTGACGTGTAAATAAGGAGAATTTCATGAGCAGCAGAATCGAGCAGTTAATTGATGAAATAGAAGAATATATCGAAAGTTGTAAGCCGAAATTCATGTCCAGCACCGAGATCATCGTCAATAAGGATGAAATCGATGAGCTGCTGCGGGAGCTTCGGATGAAAACACCGGATGAGATCAAGCGTTATCAGAAGATCATCAGTAATAAAGAGGCCATTTTAAATGATGCCAAGGAAAAGGCACAGGCACTGATCAATGAAGCTACCGTGCATACCAATGAGCTGATCAATGAGCACGAGATCATGCAGCAGGCATATGCCCAGGCCAATGAGGTCGTGACCATGGCAAGCAAACAGGCACAGGAGATTCTGGACAACGCTACCATTGAGGCCAACAATGTAAAAGCGGCGGCTATGCAGTATATGGATGATATGCTGGCACATCTGGAGAATATCATAGCGTCTTCTACCCAGCAGGCCAGTGCCAATTATGATGCATTGATCGGCAATCTGAATCAGTACAGAGACATCATCCAGTCCAACCGCAGTGAGCTTCACCCGGTGGATGAAGATTTGGACAGCGTGGAAGAAGGTTCCGACAGCAACAACGATCTGAATGTAATGTAACAACAAAAACCAGTTTTCTGCTGAAAGCTGGTTTTTTAAAAATGAAGGAATTCGACAACATGAAAGTTAGGAAAATGCAAAAAGGACTGTTAGTCAGGACAATGATCTGTGCGGTCAGTCTTGCGGCAGTCTGTTTTTTTGAGCATCCTCTGGAAGCGAAAGCGGCTCCCAGAGCGCAGGAAACCGGAGAGCGTATTACCATCGTCATAGATCCGGGACATGGTGGTGACAATGAGGGAACGTTGGAAGGTCCGGCTAAAGAGAAGAAGATGACCATGGTAACCGCCATGGCTATGTATGAAGAATTACTGAAGTATGACAATGTGGATGTCTATCTGACCCATACGGAGGATGTCTCCCTGTCGCTGGCGGACCGGGCACAATATGCGGCAGACCTGAATGCGGATTTTCTGTTCAGCATTCATTATAACGCTTCTGCTGACCATAAGCTTTTTGGTACCGAAACATGGATTTCTTCGGTACAGCCTTACAATGCTTACGGTTATCAGTTTGGTTGGGAACAAATGCAGCAGATGAAGGATCTTGGCCTGTTTCTGCGGGGAGTCAAGACAAAGCTCAAGGATGACGGAGATGACTACTACGGTATCATCAGAGAATGTACCTCCAGATCCATTCCCTCTACGATCATCGAACATTGTCATGTAGACGAAAGCCGGGATACCCCATATTGTCAGACGGAAGATGACTGGAAAGCCTTCGGCAGAGCAGATGCGTTATCTGTTGCAAAATATTTTGGCTTGTCCAGTACTGCTCTGGGTGTCGATTACAGCGGAGAATCCAATAACCTTCCGGATGTCTCGTTACAGTCTGTTCTTCCGGCTACGGTAAGAGACAAGACCGAACCGGATATCTGCCTGTTAACATTAAAAAATGCCGATTACGATACCGGAGAAGTAACACTGGAAGTGACAGCAACCGATTATGATTCTCCCATGATGTATTATGACTACAGTACGGATGGCGGCAAAACCTATTCTGAGCTGATTCCCTGGCCGGATCTGGATATCATGGCAGGTACGTATCCTGACACCTTTACGTTTTCAGTTACTTTTACAAAAGGAGAACTGCCGGTCATCACAGTCCGCACTTATAATCAGGCGGATCTTTTTACGGAAAGTGAACCCGTTACTTTCACGCAGGCTTTTGTGGATCAGGAAAAGCTTGCGGAGGAAGAGGCCATGAGAGCAAGCCTGGAAGCTGAAGCGGCGGCAAGTGCTTCCGCTTCAGCCGCAAATGATACTGCAAAGCCTGGCAGTTCTGTCATTACCATGGCCGATGCCGCAGGTAATCTTCCGGATGCTTCTACGGAGAAAGGTGATATTAATTTCGGCATTTTCCTTGGAATCTGCGTGATTTTAGTCGTATTGTTTTTAATTGTCTTTCTACTGTATCAGATGCAGCAGAGCAGACAACGGAAACGCCGGCGCAAAAATCACAGCAGAAATGTCTCCGGTGACAGCAGGAACCATCCCAGATAATAGCTTCCAGTAAGAAGTGTCAGAATGATCTTGTCGATAATATATTTTCTTAATGATAAGCCGGTATTCCGGATACAACTGCTGGTCTGGGCAATACAGCTAAGGCCGCCCATGGGCAATAATAATAACGTATACAGCGGACAGCGTTCTCCCAGAAGTTTCAGTCCACCGCTGATCTCCAACAGCGGTGCATATCTGTAACTGTGGTGTAGAAAAAGCCTAGGCAGAAGACCCAGAAGATTGAAAAAAATCATATATCCGCCCAGCTGTAAGATATTTCTGCCGGAAGCGCTCACGGCCTCATCCAGAGCATCCGGCAGTGCCATAACGGAAGCTCTTTCCTCAGAATCCCTGTTGGAATGGGAACTCCGTTTTCGGAACACTGTATGACGTAAGAGCAGGCCGTAGACAAGTGGAATGCCGTACATGGCTGCAAGGTATGGCAGGATCAGTTTTCTATGTAGCAGTGGCAGGACAAAGCTTATGAAATACACCGGTCCCAGATTATTACAAAAGGCAAGCAGATATTGTCCTTCCCATACAGAGAGTTCCTGTCTGTCCCGGAAATCGGCTATAGTTCTGGCACCCATGGGAAAGCCACACAGAAATCCCATCAGGATGACATACACCGCCTGTTCGGACAGACAAAACAGCTTTGTAAAAAGCGGTTTCACCGGACGAATCAGCATGGGAACCAGTCCCATCCGGATCAGGGTGCCTGATAGAATCATAAAAGGGAGAAGTACCGGCACCATCCGTTCATACCATAATTGAAGCCCCAATGCTGCATAGGCGAGGCTTAATTCAGAATGGGTCAGGATGCAGATTGTCATTATGAGAAAGAAAAGGATTGCAGCGGCTTTTTTCATGAGTTGCATCCTCAAAGAGTTTGTATACTATATGCTTCAGAATAAAATTTAAGTCATAGGAAAGAGCAATGCGTTTGGATAAATTTTTATGTGATCAGAACATCGGTACACGCAGTCAGGTGAAAGAATTCATCAAAAACGGACAGGTTACCGTAAACGGACAGGCTGTCAGGAAACCGGAGACGAAGGTAGATGAGCTGAGCGATACGGTGGTCTGTCAGGGACAGCCCATCCGGTACCGGAAATATACCTACTATATGTTAAACAAGCCGGAGGGCGTGGTCTCTGCCACCAATGACAATACCGCTCCCACCGTTGTGAGCCTCCTGACTGTACCGGAGCAAAAAGATCTGTTTCCGGTAGGCCGTCTGGACAAAGATACTACCGGCTTGCTGCTCTTAACCAATGACGGTGCATTGAGCCATGACCTGTTATCCCCCAGAAAACATGTGGATAAGACTTATCTGGTGACACCGGGTAAGCCACTTTCCATGGAAGATATCCATCGTCTGGAACTGGGGATTGACATCGGTGACGAAAAACCGACGGCACCGGCAAAGGCGGAACTTACAGAAAACGGTGATCTGCTATTAACGATTCACGAAGGCCGATTTCATCAGGTTAAACGGATGCTGCAGGCGGTCGATAATCAGGTACTTACACTGGAGAGGATAAGCTTCGGCCCTCTGTCTCTGGATCCGTCCCTTAAAAGAGGCGCCTACCGTGCCCTGACGGAAGAGGAAATCGCCGCATTATCTGCTTTGCAGCCAAAGCAAAAAGGAAATCAGTAAAAATACAGTAAAAGGAGTTATTTTTCATGCAATTCAAAAGAATGTTTACCACAGATGCCTATAAGGGAACCTGTGGGTATCTTCGCACACAGAAAAATTATGAGATCTTAAGAACAGCGCTTTATTTTGCCATCTCTCTGTCTTTGTTTATTGCAGGATGGGTCAGCACCGGAAGCCGTGAGAATCTGTTGACGATCGTAGCAGTGTTGGGATGCCTTCCGGCCTGCAAAAGTCTGGTGGAAATGTTCATGTTCTTACGCTACAAAGGTTGTGATGAAAAGGATGCGGCTCAGATTGCAGCGCATACAATCGGTCTTATCGGTCTTTACGATATGGTCTTTACTTCCTATGAGAAAAATTATGTCATCCATCATCTGACGGTCTGCGGCAATACCGTCTGTGGCTATACCACAGATCCGAAGTTTGCGGAGCAGGCTTTTTATAAGCACATTCAGGATATTCTGAAAAAAGACAATTACAGAGAAGTCTCTGTAAAAATATTTAACGATCTGGACAAGTATCTGAAAAGATGCGAACAATTAAAGGAACTTCCCGCACAGCCGGAACTGTCAGCCGGGATCTGTCAGACCCTTAAGAGCGTATCTCTGTAACAATTTTTGTAACTATTCAGAGCCATGCAAAACTGCGTTCTGCGAATGCTTGCATTCAGGCAGATAAGCAGTTTTATATGGCGAAGTAACCACATGAGCAAAAGGAAAGCTACGAAGTAGCGGTTTTGCGAATGGGGTTCTGAATAGTTACCAATTTTTAAAAAAAACAGGGGGATCTTTTATGCAATTACTTACCATTGGCAAAAATCAGGCGGGCCAGCGTCTGGATAAATTCTTAAAAAAAGCATTGCCGAACGCAGGCACCGGATTTCTATACAAGATGCTGCGTAAGAAAAATATTACCTTAAACGGAAAGAAAGCGGAAGGAAAAGAGATTCTGGCCCAGGGCGATGAAGTGAAATGTTTTTTCTCCGAAGAAACGTTTGCCACGTTGTCCGGTGCCGGAAGCACCGAGGATACCTCCGATTACCGGAAGGCTTACCGTTCTTTAAAAGAGATCGGCGTTCTCTATGAGGATGAAGATATCCTGTTGTTAAATAAGCCGGTTGGCGTACTGACCCAGAAAGCGAAACCGGAGGATTTTTCCTTAAATGAATGGCTGATCGGTCATCTGCTGGCTACAGGAGCCATCAGGGAAGAGGATCTCGCCACCTTTCATCCGTCGGTCTGCAACCGTCTCGACCGCAATACCAGTGGCATCGTCCTGTGTGGAAAAACACTGGCCGGTTCCCAGGCGCTCAGCCGGATCATCAAGGAACGTACGGTGAAAAAGTATTACCAGACGGTCTGCAAGGGCAAGATTTTACAGGAGAGCACGCTGGAAGGCTATCTCTGTAAAGACGAACGTACCAACACTGTACAGATCTTTTCCGAGAAGCCCGAAGCTATGGGAGAGGCTTCCTATATTCAGACAATCTACACCCCCAACGCTGTGGCGGGAGAATATACGTTACTGACCGTAGAACTGGTCACCGGCAAAACCCATCAGATCCGTGCTCATCTGGCAAGCACAGGGCATCCGTTACTGGGAGACACCAAATACGGAGACAGTAAATTAAATCATAAAATGCAGTCGGCGTTTTCTCTGCATCATCAGCTGTTGCATGCAGGCAGGATCCATTTCCCTCAGGCCTCCGAAGGAGCGCTTGCGAAGGTCAGCGACAAGACGTTTACGGCACCGCTGCCCAGACAATTTGCCGAAATCCTGCAAGCTTTGAATCTAATGCCGGACAGTGCCTGTTAGAAAGGAAGAACATACTTATGGCAACCTGGAATACCCGTGGTCTTCGCGGATCTACGTTAGAAGACATGGTCAACCGTACCAATGAAAAATATGCTGAAGCCGGTCTGGCACTGATCCAGAAGATCCCCACCCCCATTACCCCGGTCAAAATGGATAAGGAGAGCCGCCAGATCACGCTTGCCTTTTTCGAACAAAAGAGTACCGTTGACTATATCGGGGTGGTGCAGGGCATTCCGGTATGCTTTGACGCTAAGGAATGTGCGGTAGATACCTTTTCCCTGCAAAATATCCATCCACATCAGGTGGAATTCATGTGCCAGTTTGAAAAGCAGGGGGGCATTGCTTTTTTTCTGATTTTCTACAGTCACAAAGATCTATTATATTATCTACCTTATGAAATGCTTCGTTTTTTCTGGGACAGAGCCCAGGAGGGCGGACGGAAAAGTTTTCGTTTTGAAGAGCTGAATCCGGAGTATATTCTCCCGAAACATCAGGGAATCCTGGTCCCTTATCTGGATATTCTGAAAAAGGATCTGGAAGACAGAGAGGAATGACCAAGAATTTCTTGACAGCAGAGAAGTCTCCTAGTATACTACAAATAGTTTCGCATGTTACCATGATAATATGGTAGCACGTTAATACGCTAAAGTATATGAATTGAGGGATGCATATGAATAACAGACTTTTACATACGCCGGAGGGTGTCCGGGACATTTACGGCAAGGAATATGCAAAGAAACTGGCAGTGGAGCAGAAGCTGCAGAAAGCGATCCATTGTTTCGGATACGAAGATATCCAGACCCCTTCCATCGAGTTTTTTGATGTCTTCTCCAAAGAGATCGGAACCACTCCCAGCAAGGAATTGTATAAGTTTTTTGACAAAGAGGGAAATACTCTGGTGCTGCGTCCGGACTTTACTCCGTCTATCGCCCGCTGTGCCGCAAAATATTTTATGGAAGAGAAGATGCCTCTGCGCTTCAGCTATAATGGCAATACCTTTACCAATACTTCCAACCTGCAGGGAAAATTAAAAGAAGTGACCCAGATGGGTGCGGAGCTCATCGGGGATCCTTCCGTAGAAGCGGATGCCGAAGTCATCAGTATGGTGATCGAAGCCTTAAAGAGTGCGGGACTGACCAGATTTCAGGTGACCATCGGAGAGGTGGATTATTTCCGCGGTCTCTGTGAGGAAGCAGGTCTGGATGAGGATACGGAAAAGGAACTCCGTTCCTGTATCTCCGGCAAGAACTTTTTCGCTGCGCAGGAACTGCTGGAACAGAAGCAGATCCCGGAGCCGTATCATGGCATTTTATTAAAGCTGGCAGATATGTTTGAAAACATAGAATCTCTGGAAGATGCCAAAGCACTGGTGAAAAATGACCGTTCTCTGCAGGCCATTGCACGACTGGAAAAGTTAAAGGAGCGGTTAGAGCAGTACGGGGTAGTGGAATACATTTCCTTCGATCTCGGAATGCTCAGCAAATATCAGTACTATACCGGCGTTGTCTTTAAAGCCTATACCTATGGCATCGGTGATGCGGTGGTAAAGGGCGGCCGTTACGATAATCTGCTCAAGAAGTTCGGTAAAGATGCGGCAGCCATCGGTTTTGTCATTGTCATTGATGATCTGTTGGAGGCATTATCCCGTCAGAAAGTTGCCATAACACTTCCGGCATCCGGCAAGGTATTATATTACCGTGCAGGAGATGAAGCCGATTATCTGGCAAAGCTGGCAGAAGCCACAAGCTTACGCAAGGAAGGCATTTCTACCGTGCTTTCTCCGGAAACAATAGAAAGCGAGGAGGCAGATCAGTAATGAGTGAAGAAAGATATCTTACGTTTGCCCTGGGAAAGGGCAGACTTGCCAAAAAGACACTGGAGCTGTTCGAACAGATCGGCATTACCTGTGAAGAAATGAAAGATAAAGATACCAGAAAGCTGATCTTCGTCAACGAAGAATACAAATTACGTTTCTTCCTGGCAAAGGGTCCCGACGTTCCCACCTATGTAGAGTACGGTGCTGCAGACATCGGCGTGGTGGGGAAGGACACCATTCTGGAGGAGAACCGGAATGTCTATGAAGTACTCGATCTGGGGTTCGGCAAATGCCGCATGTGTGTGTGCGGTCCTGCTTCCGCCAGAGAATTGTTGAAGCACCATGAACGGATCCGTGTAGCCAGCAAATATCCCAATATCGCCAGAGAGTATTTTTACAATAAAAAACATCAGACTGTGGACATTATCAAGTTAAACGGTTCTGTGGAGTTAGGACCGCTGGTAGAACTGTCCGACGTTATCGTGGATATCGTGGAGACCGGTTCCACCTTAAAGGAAAATGGCCTGGAAGTCTTAGAAGAAGTGTGTCCTCTGTCCGCCCGCATGATCGTCAATCCGGTGAGCATGCAGATGGAAGCAGACCGGATCCGCAAGCTGGTAGGAGCCATCCGCAAACAGTTACAGGCACAGGTTTAATGGATGTGTTTTGAAAGAATCAATGGAAGAAAAAATAGATAAGGAGAGTACCGTCATGAGAATCGTAGCATTGGACAAAGAATCAAAGCAGAGTATTTTGAACGACCTCTTAAAGAGAAGCCCGAACAATTATTCCCAGTATGAGAGTACTGTAAATCAGATCATCGAAAAGGTCAGAGCCGAGGGCGATAAGGCCTTGTTCGACTATACATTACAGTTTGATAAGTTTACATTGACCGCAGAAAACATCCGTGTCACAAAGGAAGAGATTGCTGAAGCTTATGCGCAGATGGATGAGAATCTGATTGAAGTGATCAGACAGTCTGCGGAAAATATCCGTGCCTTTCACCAGAAGCAGCTTCGCAACAGCTGGTTCGATGCCAGACCCGACGGTACGATCTTAGGTATGAAGATCACCGCCATTGAGAGAGCCGGTGTCTATGTGCCAGGTGGCAAGGCAGCTTACCCTTCCAGCGTTCTGATGAATGTCATCCCTGCGAAAGTAGCCGGTGTGGATGAGATCATTATGACCACCCCTCCCGGAAAAGACGGTAAGGTCAATCCAGGCACTCTGGTAGCCGCTGATATTGCAGGCGTGGATACCATCTATAAAGTGGGAGGTGCACAGGCCATCGCAGCAATGGCTTTCGGAACTGAGTCCGTACCAAAGGTAGACAAGATCACCGGCCCCGGCAACATTTTCGTAGCCCTTGCCAAAAAAGCAGTCTACGGCTATGTCAGCATTGATTCCATTGCAGGCCCCAGCGAGATCCTGGTACTGGCAGATGAGACTGCTACTCCCAGATACGTTGCGGCGGATCTGCTGTCCCAGGCCGAGCATGATGAGCTGGCAAGTGCTATTCTGATCACCACTTCCAAGGAACTGGCCGAAAAGGTATCCGAGGAAGTAGACGGTTTTGTAAAAGTGTTGGAGCGTTCTCCCATTATCCAGAAGTCTCTGGACAATTACGGATACATTCTGTTGGCTGACAGCATGGAAGATGCCATCTCCGCCGCTAACGCCATTGCTTCCGAGCACTTAGAGATCATTACGAAGAATCCTTTTGATACTATGACCCGTATCCGCAATGCCGGTGCCATTTTCCTGGGAGAGTATGCTTCGGAGCCACTGGGAGATTATTTCGCTGGTCCGAACCACATCCTGCCTACCAACGGTACCGCACGGTTCTTCTCTCCGGTAAATGTGGATGACTTCATCAAGAAGACCAGTATCATTTCTTATTCCAGACAGGCACTGGAAAAGGTACATACACAGATCGAGACTTTTGCAAAAAGCGAAGGCTTGACCGCACATGCAAACAGTATTAAAGTTAGATTTGAAGATTAACGATTTCCTCCGGGAAAGGAGACATTATGGAACGAACCGCAACTGTGACCCGTACAACGAAAGAAACCGACATTGCTGTCACCTTAAATCTGGACGGCAGCGGAAAGGCTGACCTTTCCACCGGCATCGGATTTTTTGATCATATGCTGGACGGTTTTACCAGACACGGATTTTTTGATCTGTACTGTAAGGTAAAAGGAGACCTGCAGGTAGACGGCCACCACACCGTGGAAGATACCGGCATTGTCTTTGGCGAAGCCATCAAAAAGGCTGTTGGTGACAAGAAAGGCATCAACCGTTACGGTTATTTTATCCTGCCCATGGATGAAGTGCTTGCTTTATGTGCCGTTGACTTAAGCGGTCGTCCTTATCTTAATTTTGAATGTGAATTCACCGTACCGAAGGTAGGCGGGCTGGATACCGAACTGGTGAAAGAATTTTTCTATGCTGTATCCTACAGTGCCGGTATGAACTTACATATCAAGATTCTGTCTCCGGGCAACAATCACCATATGATCGAGGCGATGTTCAAGGCATTTGCCAAGGCGCTGGATCAGGCCGTTTCCTATAATCCGAAGGTAACGGATGTCTTAAGCACCAAAGGAAGTCTGTAAGAAAATAAAGTGCCTGCGGTCTAAACTTTGCAGGTATAGAAAGGTACAAGGATTACTATGATCATCAAGAAATTTGTTCCCTGCATTTATTTATATCACGAGCATGCGGTGAGAAACCTTACGGATACTACTATCGTAGATACGGATCCTGTCCGTCTGGCAGATTATTACTGTGAACACAACGCCGATGAGCTGATCGTGTTCGATATGTCCGAGGGGGATGCAGAGCATGATGCCGCACTGGATATCATCAAAGAGATCTGTGCCAAATCAGAAGTGGATGTCATCGGTGCCGGTCATGTCAAGCGCATGGAAGACATTAAGAAATTACTTTATGCCGGATGTAAGAAAGCAGTTCTCGATTATGAGAAGGAGAGTAATATTGAGATTACCGAAGAGGTCTCTCTGAAATTCGGTAAGGACAAGATCCTGATCTCTTACAATGATCCGTCCGTTCTGGAATTACATAAGGAGAAGATTGAGAAATATATCTCTGCCATGATCCTGATGAACCCTCATCAGATCCGGGAGACTCAGGCCATTCTTTCCCTTCCGTTTTTCGTGCAGATCAATCAGGTGGCATTGAATAAATTGCTGGAGATCTTTGCTTATGAGAATGTCTGCGGTGTCACCGGCAACACCATCAATGACAATGTGAAAGAGATCGTAGCCCTGAAGGATCTGTGTCGGGAGAACAATATTCCCATCGAATCGTTTCAGGCAGCTTACAAGTGGGAAGATTTCAAGAAGAACAGTGACGGCATGGTGCCCGTCATCGTACAGGATTACCGGACTCAGGAAGTTCTGATGATGGCTTATATGAATGAGGAAGCCTATAAGCAGACCCTGAAGCTGGGCAAGATGACCTACTACAGCAGAAGCCGTCAGGAATTGTGGCTGAAGGGCCTGACCAGCGGCCATTACCAGTATGTAAAAGAATTGGTTGCTGACTGCGATATGGATACGATCCTTGCAAAAGTATCTCAGATCGGTGCAGCCTGCCATACCGGAAGCCGGAGCTGCTTCTTCAATGAGATCACGAAAAAAGATTATGAGGAAAGCAACAATCCTTTACAGGTATTTGAGGAAGTCTTCGATGTCATCAAGGACCGCAAGGTACATCCTAAGGAAGGTTCTTATACCAATTACCTGTTCGACAAGGGCATTGATAAGATCCTTAAGAAACTGGGTGAGGAGGCTACAGAGATCGTGATCGCAGCCAAGAATCCCAATCCCAATGAAGTCAAGTATGAGATCAGTGATTTCCTGTATCACATGATGGTGCTGATGGCAGAAAAGGATGTCACCTGGGAAGAGATCACTACAGAGCTTGCGAACCGCTAACTGCGGTTTCCACCCAGGTCTTAAGGGCAGTACCGTAATCGACACCGGTGACATAACCAAACACCTGATCCATTGAGATTCCGGCGAAGCATTTGTCCTTTTGATCCAACAATATGATCGTAAGTAATAAGACTCCGGCCAGCGCAAGGCGGATTTTGAATGTACCGGTATGAGAAGAAGCGGCAGGTTCCGAATCGTTTTGCACTGGTCTTATTTCTGTCTGTCTGCGCATCTGCGCTAAAAGTTCTTCTTTATATCTGTGCTCTCTGTTTTCCATCACACCGACCTCCTTTGCAGTTTATATTTATGTGTTGTTTGGTACTGGCAGAACTTCATTTTATAAGGTATAATGATAACAATCCGAAGCCATATAAGCATTTGGTAAATACTTGTCGAAAACTTGTATTCATAAGAATATTTGGGAATGATTATGGGGCTGGTAAACTTCATGGACAAAAAGGAAACCATTATGGCAGAACAGACAGGAAAAGAATTCATATCAAAAATACAGGCAAACATGCAAAAAGTATTGGTGGGAAAGGAAGAAGTGACGGAGCTTCTTCTGAGCGCACTTCTGGCCGACGGTCATGTGCTTTTGGAGGATGTTCCCGGCACCGGCAAGACCAAACTTGCCAAGGCACTGGCAAAGTCTCTGAATGTACAGTTTTCCCGGGTGCAGTTTACCCCGGATCTGCTGCCCGGCGACATCACCGGCATTAATGTCTATGACAGGCAGAAAAATGAGTTTACCCTGCGGAAGGGACCGGTATTTACGAATATATTGCTGGCGGACGAATTGAACCGTGCCACCCCCAGAACACAGGCGGGACTGCTGGAATGTATGGAAGACTATCGATGGTGTCTCTTATACACCGGGAGAGCCATTCTTTGTCATTGCCACGGAGAATCCCATTGAAAGTGCCGGTGTATTCCCTCTGCCGGAAGCCCAGTTAGACCGTTTTCTCATGAAGCTGTCCATGAAACTTCCTACGAGAGAAGAAGAACTACGGATTCTGGAACTGTATCTGGAGGACGATCCGCTGCACACCCTGACGTCTGTGGTCTCTTTGGAAGAACTCATGGCTGCCCGGGCGGAGACTGCGAAGATTTTTGTCCATCCCTGCATCCGGGAATATATGGTGCAGATTGCGGATGCTACCAGATGTGCAGACGGTATTCTGGCAGGCGTCAGTCCCAGAGGCACCTTGGGACTGTTGCGCTGTGTCAAAGCCTATGCTTATCTTCAGGGGCGTTCCTATGTGATTCCGGATGACGTGCGTACCCTGGCTGTTCCGGTACTGGCTCACAGACTGGTATGTAGTTTCGGCTCCGATACCGGTTCCGCTGCAGATAGAATGGAAGCCATTCTTTCTTCCGTTCCCGTCCCCACGGAAAGGTTTGAGCCATGATACAGCTTCTTGGTATTATTGTATTTGCTCTGCTTCTGTATCTGGGGCAGAAATATGTATATGCAAAAATATGGCAGCGGGATCTGACCGTATCCCTGGCTTTTCGGGAGGATGGCATCTGGGAAGGACAGGAGAGTGAACTGTCAGAGATCATTGAAAACCGTAAACGCCTTCCTTTGACCATGTTAAAGGTGAAATTCCAGACCGACAGGCATCTGGTATTTGCCGATACCAAGGGATCCCGTACCACGGACCGTTATTACCGCAATGATATTTTTCAGATCGGACGTCTGGAAAAGGTCACCAGAGTACTGCCCTTTACTGGTGGCAGAAGAGGATATTACACGATCGGGGAGGCGGATCTGGTGGCATCGGATCTGTTCCTGACAGCGCAGTATACAGCCACCACACCGATTACCGGGTGTAGTCTCTATGTGTATCCCAAGCCATTTTCCCACCCGGATTTCAAACGCTCTTTAAAACAGTTAAGCGGAGAAGTTCTGGCAAAAAGACATCTGTTAGAGGATCCTTTTGAATACAGGGGTATCCGGGATTACCAGCCACAGGATGACTTAAAGAGCATCAATTGGAAGGCTACGGCCCGTACGGGAGATCTGAAAGTCAACCAGAAGAATTATACCGCCCAGAAGTCTGTCCGGATCTTTGTAAATCTGGAAGACACCGGGATCTTAAAAAAAGAGGACTGCGTAGAAGCCAGTCTGCAGATCGCCACGGCGCTGTTGTTGTTATTTTTAGAGCAGGGTATGCAGGCAGCACTGTATTGCAACGGGACTGACGGTGTCAATGGCGAGCCCTGCATTCTGGAAGCCGGTGGCGGAATCAGGCAGCGAAATGCCTGCCTGCAGGCACTGGCAAGAATCGATACGTCCAAACCGGTGCAGCCTTTTTCGAAGTTGTTTGCCGGCCGTCTTGCCGATACATCGAATTCGCTCTATACCTGTTTTGTCTCCCCCAATGTCTACGAAGACTTTGCGGCGTTAGTCCTGCAATATCAGGAAAGGCATCCGGATATGAAATGGTTTTATCCCTATTCCGAAAGTACTCCTCCGGAGACAGCGGAGCCTCTGCGTTCCCTGATCACCTTTATCTCCCTACGGGAAGAAAGCGTCTGAATGTGAAAGAATTATTGACTGCTCTGATGAATCAATTATGTTTTTATCCGCTGGCACTGACGGCAGCTACACTGCTGTCTGCGCTGGCTCCGGAAAGCCGTCCTTCCTTAGCTTTGTGGCTGCTTTGGGCGCTTCCCGTATGGTTTCTGTATTATGCCAGAAAACGGTGTAAGCATCTGTCAGCATTGTTCCTTTGTCATGTGCTGGTGTTTGCATGCTATTATATGGTCCCCGCAGCCAACGGTGTGAATCGTGGTGTCCGGCTGTTAGTGGGAGCGGGTTTTGTGATCTATTCTCTCTGGCTGCGTTTCCGGTCTGAGAGCGCTGCTTCCGATCCGTTGCCATTGCCGCTTGCTGCCGGAATTGCTTTCTTGAGTCTTTTTCTGCAGCATTATCAGGGGAATGACGCATGGGATCTTTATTATCGCATGAGTCTGATCCTGGTTTTTTTACTGTATGCCATTCTATTATTTTTGCAGTCCTATGAGGATTTCCTTACGGTAAACCGGTTGAGTACCGGAAAGATCCCGTTTCAGGAGATTTTTCGTTCCGGACTCCACAGCACCACAGCTTTTGTGCTGTTGTCTGGATTTTTACTTCTGGCAGTATCCCAGTTTGCCTGGTTAAAGCCCTTTTTGCAGTTACTGCGCAGCGGACTGGTTACCATCCTTCGCTTTCTGTTCGGATTGCTTCCCACAGATGACGGGGCTTCTGATATTGTGATGGAACAGGCGGTGGGCGGTGGTGATATGCCCCCGATGGAAGCGGAAGATCCCTTTTTCCTATGGGTCATTCTGGAATATGTGGCCATGATCGCCCTTGTGGCAGCCGCTGTATTTCTGTTGTACCGGGGAATCCGGAAGCTGCTGGGATTTTTACGGGACAGGATGCAGCTGTCTTTTCCGGATACTGTTTCGGAGAAAGCAGAGAGCATGGACAAACGGGAACGTCTGGAAGCACCCACAGAAGCTTCCACTGCAAAACAGCATTCGAAATGGTTTCCTTTTGCTTTTTTAGATGCGGGACAAAAGATCCGACGGATGTATCAGAAAAAAATTGCTGCCAGTGGGCTTGCAAAGATGAGCCTGCCATTTTATACTGCTAGAGATGCCGAAATGTCGCTGGATGCCAAAGGAATGGCTGAGATCTATGAAAAAGCCCGTTATTCCAACATTCCCTGCACCGACGCTGATGTACGGCAGATGAAAATTTATATGTAAAATTAAGAACCTGAGGTAATTATGAACGAAAAATTAGCATTAAATGATGATATTCTGATGAAAATCGAAAAGCCGGCCCGTTACATCGGTAATGAGGTCAATGCCGTGGTGAAAGATAAGGACAGTGTGGATGTCCGTTTCTGCATGTGCTTCCCGGATGTCTACGAGATCGGCATGTCCCATCTGGGCATTCAGATCCTCTACGGTATGCTCAATTCCTGGGACGATGTCTGGTGTGAGCGTGTTTATTCTCCCTGGGTGGATCTGGACGAAATCATGCGCAAAGAAAACATTCCGTTGTTTGCTCTGGAGAGTCAGGATCCGATCAGTGAGTTCGATTTCCTCGGAATCACCATTCAGTATGAAATGTGTTATACCAATATTTTACAGGTTTTGGATCTGGCGGGCATTCCATTGCTGGCTGCAGAACGTGGGGATGACTGTCCCATCGTCATCGGCGGAGGTCCCTGCACCTACAATCCGGAGCCCATTGCGGATTTCTTTGATATTTTCTATATCGGAGAAGGAGAGACCCAGTATCGTCCGCTAATCGATCTCTATAAAAAGTGTCGGGACGAAAAGACCGGCAGAGAAGAATTTCTGCGCCGGGCTGCAAAACTGCCCGGAATGTTTGCCCCCCGGTTCTATGAGACCACTTATCATGAGGATGGCACCATCGCTTCCTTCCAGCCGACAGAAAGAGGCATTCCCGCCACCATCCGCAAGGAACTGGTAACGGATATGACGGACAGCTTTTATCCTATGAAGCCTGTGGTTCCCTATATTAAGGTCACGCAGGACAGAGTGGTCCTGGAGATCCAGAGAGGCTGTATCCGCG
>ENA-ORNF01001118-ORNF01001118.1-human-gut-metagenome-genome-assembly--contig:-NODE-1118-length-24653-cov-9.690585_pt1 | contig 24653 bp, 23 predicted proteins | sample MGYA00242110_ERZ509012 | MGnify/ENA primary metagenome ERZ509012 (study PRJEB26280, sample SAMEA2338714) | human gut metagenome | biome: human gut; feature: human-associated habitat; material: faeces...
GCGTGATCAGCGAACCGCATTGCGCCACCATCGAGCGGCCCGGCTCAATGCTCACACTCTGCTCCGGCCTGCGCCTCAGCTTCCTGTCAATGATACTGAACCATTTCTCGAAATCCGGCACCGGGTTCTCATCCGGCTCATCATAATCCACACCAAGACCGCCGCCAAGGTCGATGCTGCCCACTTCCATCCCGTGCGCCTCGAACCATTCCACAATCTCCGCAGCCCTCTCGCATTCAAGCGAATACACAGGCTCCACGTCAGTAATCTGCGAACCGATATGAAAATGCAAGCCCTTGAAATCCAATGCTTTGCCACCCTTCAGGATATCTATCGCAGCCTCGAACTCGTGACGGGAGATACCGAACTTGTTCTCATACAGGCCTGTGGTCACGTACCTGTGCGTGTGCGCATCAATGTTGGGATTTATACGCAGGGAAACATTGGCCCGAACCCCTTTCGAGGCTGCGAGGGCATCGATCACCTGCATTTCCATCAGAGACTCGACATTGAAACAGCCGATTCCCAGATCGAGCGCGTCTGAAATCTCCTTATCCGACTTTCCGACTCCGGCAAACACGATCGAAGACCGCGCAAAACCGCTCTCCACCGCATATTTCACCTCATTGCCGCTCACGCAGTCAGCACCAAACCCCTTGGATGCGATATAACTGACCAGACGCGGCTCCACATTGGCCTTCAAAGCATAATGCGCACCTATTCCGTATCTTTCCGACAGAGATGCAGCAAGTTTTACAGTCTTGCGGAATACATCCATATCGTAATACCAGAAAGGTGTCGCAAGTTCCTCCACCCTACCGAAATCATTGAACTTGAGCATAAATCTTCCAATAAAAGCCGAACAAATTGCAAAATTACTCAAAAAAACATAACTTCGCACAAAATTTCGGGGAGTATAGTTTCACGCCCCGACTTAGGATAACTGTAAATTAAAAGTTGGAAATGGAAAAAGGACCAATTTCAAATTTCATCACCCACAATTACCGTCACTTCAACTCGGCTAGCCTTGTTGACGCTGCGAAAGCTTATGAAGAACTTCTCGCAAAAGGCGGAAAGATGATGTTGGCAATGGCCGGCGCCATGAGTACAGCCGAGCTCGGACTTTCACTTGCTGAAATGATCCGTCAGGACAAGTTCTCCATCGTATGCTGCTCAGCAAACAACCTTGAAGAGGACATCATGAATCTTGTAGCACACTCTCACTATTACAGAGTGCCCGGTTACAGAAACCTCACCGCAGAGCAGGAGCAGGAACTTCTGAACAACCACTACAACCGTGTTACCGACACCTGCATCCCTGAGGAGGAAGCATTCCGCCGTCTCGAGGGCGCACTTGTAGATGTATGGAACAAGGCAAAGGCAGAAGGCAAGAGATACCTTCCTTACGAATATATTTACCAGATCCTCAGAAGCGGTGTTCTCGAGAAATACTATGAGATCGACCCTAAGGACAGCTGGGTACTCGCAGCCTGCGAGAAGAACATTCCTATCATCTGCCCTGCATGGGAAGACTGCACCACAGGAAACATCTTCGCAGCACACTGCATCAAGGGCGAATTCACACCGGATCTCGTAAAGAACGGTATCGAGACAATGCTCTTCCTCGTTGACTGGTACAAGAAGAATGCTGTGGGCGCAGGCGTAGGATTCTTCCAGATCGGTGGCGGTACAGCAGGTGACTTCCCTATCTGTGTCGTTCCGATGATGGAGCAGGACCTCCAGTGGCACGGCACTCCGCTCTGGTCATATTTCTGCCAGATCTCAGACAGTACCACATCTTACGGTTCCTACTCAGGAGCTGTTCCTAATGAGAAAATCACTTGGGGCAAGCTCGCACCTGAGACACCTAAGTTCATCGTGGAGTCAGACGCTACCATCGTAGCACCTCTTATCTTCGCATACGTTCTCGGATGGTAATCCATTCTTGAGACATAAAATATTACGGGGCTGGTTTATAAGAATCAGCCCCGTTTTTTTATCTCGATATGTAACCCTCACTACTGGTGAGCAGGCCTCAGCAAGTCGAGAACGACCTTCACCGGATTGAACGTATCCAGCGGAACTTCCACGAAGCTGGTATTCCAGTCGCTCATCGAGCCGTTCCACAAGCCGGGGAGCTCAAGAGCCTTAAGCTCACGTCCCTGATAACTCTTGGAACTGATGAAGCCTGCATCCTCATCCACATAGTCCAGAAGATTGAACTTCTCACCTTTATAATTCCTGATGCAGCAGACGAGGTCCACCGGATTGAAATGGGTGGCATGGGCGAGAATATCCCGGGACCGGTCATCATTCATATTGATCTGCACGCTCTCGAGAATCTGGAGATTTGAGGAGCCGTCCTTACCTGCGATTACAAACGGGCCTCCGCCAGGTTCACCCTGGTTGCGCACCATACCGCAGACACGAATCGGCCTGTTCAGCTTGGACCTGAGCAGCTCCACCCTGTCCTCGATACTGCGTGTCAGAGGCAGCTGAATGCAAAGCTCAGCGTCCAGGAAAGACTCCACCTTGTCGCAAAGCTGGCGGCAGGCATCTGACTTGACATCGGAAATGGCATCGAACTGATGCAGGTATGAGAATATCTTGTCCCTGAGTTCCAGGCACTTGCCCATAAGAACCCTCTTGTACTTGGCAGTAACCGGGAGGAAACGCTCATTGGACACATTGTCGATATTCTTGATGGAAACCAGCTCGTCATCCAGTTCATTGAGATTATAGATCAATGCCCCATGACCTGCCGGTCTGAACAGAAGCTCACCATCCTCGTCACGGAAAGGCCTGTTCTTCAGATCCACCGCAACAGTGTCGGTGGACTTGTTCTGGAAAGTGAACGAAATATTGAACTTGACCCCGTATTTCTTCTCATAAACAGCCTTCACCTCTTCCAGAGCCTGCTCGAACAACGGCTGGAACTCAGGCGATATCGTGAAGATGATATTGGCGGAACCGTCCGCATTCCTCATATACTCCTGCGCCTCGACAAGATGCTCCGCAAATGCAGTACGGCACTCGTCAGCATATCTGTGGAAACGGATAACGCCCTTAGGCTTGGAACCATAGCCCAATCCCTTGTCTGTCAGCACTTTCTCTGCAACATCCTTTCTATAATCCGCAGAATCCTCAGGCTCACCGAACATTGACTCAGTATAGAAAGCGAAATCCTTTATCCGGCCTGCGAGCTGTCCGACAGGCGAATCCGTACCAGGATCACCGCCATCCTCGAGAGAGGCAAGCCCGGAAAATATATCCTTGAACATTCTGGAAGCGGCACCTGAAGCCGGCACGAATTTGCACTTTCCGTGCACAGAGGCATTGTCACAATAAGCCACGGCAGCATCAGCCTCTTCCGGAGTCAGCACCTTGATTCCACGATGTGGAGTCGCAGGCGAAACAATGTTCATCCACGGAAAGCCTTTCTTGAAACGCTCCACCTGAGCTTCCACTGTCCTGACTGAAGAGCCACGCTCCTCGATTTTTCTAACATCTTCTTTCTCAAACATATAGCTATCAGTTTTAGTCAATATAAACTTCTCTGCGATATTTGTATTCCGACCTCAGCTTGTCGAAATCTTCAGGATTCAGCCTGAGCATGAAATCGTCCGTGAAAATCGGATAATTGTACTGCAGCATTGCCGCAATCTCTCCCTGTCCGAGCCCCTTCAAATCGAGCTTTACCGCCTCATTTTCAGGCAGATCAGTCTTAGGGAAGAACTCATACAGAGCTGTAATCCCGAAATAGTGGGCAACTGCGCGCACAGCCGCTGCCGTACCGTTCTGCTTGCCCTGATACGAATAACCGGCAATATGCGGAGTCGCTATCGCAGCCATATCCATCAGATCCCTGTCAATGTCAGGCTCATGATTCCAGGTGTCGATTATGACCGGCCCGAGCTTCGGCATGGCCTCCTTCAACGCCTCATCACACACCACCTCACCTCTCGAAGCATTGATAAAGAACGCACCCGGCTGCATCAGCGAGAAGAAATGCCTGTCCGCCATTCCCCGCGTCGTCTCATTGAGCGGAGTGTGCATCGTGACAATCTGCGAATTCGCCAGAAGATACTCCAGGTCGCAGAAACCGAACGGGCCTTCCGCCTCAGCACGTGGAGGGTCGCATTTGAGAATCTTGAAGCCCAAAGCCAAGCCCATCCTCTCTATCAATGAACCCACATGTCCCACTCCGACAATTCCGATAGTGTCGCCATCCAAGTTGATCGCCCTGCGCGAAGCCAGTCCGTACAATGCAGAGAAAACATACTCCATCACTCCCCCGGCATTGCAGCCCGGAGCATTCCTTACGGTAATTCCATGGGCGTCGCAATAAGGAAAGTCAATGTGGTCCGTACCTATGGTGGCCGTGGCAATGAACTTCACCGCCGAACCGTCCAACAATTCCGCATTGCACTTGGTCCTGGTCCTGATGACCAGAGCATCTGCATCTTTCACATCCGCAGCGCAGATATCCTCCCCAGGGATGTACTTCACATTGGCATACGGCTCGAAGACACCCTCCATAAAAGGGATGGCGCTGTCGGCCACGATATTAAATTTAGGTTTAGGTTCCATTCGGTTCCTCCAATATATTTATTTCAATATCAATATTTTAAGCGGTTCGCGTCCTTGCCGTCCATTATACAGGGGATCGGCCTTCACTTCATTGTTAATCGCCTCCACTATGGCCAACCTGTTATAAAACAGCTGGTTACGCACTACAGAAGAAGAAATGGAGCAATACAGCGTCCCGTTCTTCATCGACTTGGACAATGTATATGGACCGGCTCCGGTCACCTTGTCCCACGCCCTCATCACCAGCTGCTCATCCATTCCGGAAGACAGATGCATTATCCTCAACATCTGCGGAAGGATTTCTCCCAGCTGCGAGGGGTCCTTGCGTTCCAATGACAGACTCTTTCCCTTGTACCTCATCAGATTTCCTCCCTTCTGAAATTGCCGTCCGACGTTTCGAAGTAGGCCCTGTCGTCAGTTATGCTGTCCACAATGCCTGCAAGCCGCACCTTGTTGCTGTCCGTAATGAATATCTGCCCGAAATCATTGCCGGCCACCATCGCCAGAAGCGCGGAAGTCCTGTCCATATCCAATTTGTCGAAAACATCATCAAGAAGCAGCATCGGAGGCACTCCGAAACAGTTCTTCATCAGTTCGTACTGCGCGAATTTCAATGACACCAGAAACGACTTCTGCTGCCCCTGCGAGCCGCAGCGCCTGATGGAATGACCGTCCATACTGAAAATCAGGTCATCCCTCTGGGGCCCCGCCGAAGTATAGCCGAGAGCCATATCCTTGTTCCGCACCGATGCGAGCACATCTGCCAGACCTCCCTTCTCCATATCCGACTTGTAAGAGATGCCTACCGCTTCCCTGCCGCCGGACAATGACTCATAATAACGCTGCACCACTCCGGACAGTTCCTCTATGAAGGCCTTGCGTTTCTCGAATATGCGGGACGCGTAGGATTCCATACGTCCGTCCATGACCTCCAGGAAATAGATATCAGTAGAGTCTGTTTTCAATGCTGCGTTTCTCTGGCTGAGCAGACGGTTATACTGCTGGACATCAGACAGATATGTCTTGTCCATCTGAGACAGTACCATATTCAGGAACCGCCTGCGGTCCTCGCCCGAGTCACTGACCAGTGAAACGTCGTCCGGAGACACCATCACCACCGGCAGTTCACCTATATGTTCGGATATACGCTGATAAGGCTTGTCGTCACGGCGCAGTCTCTTCTCCCCTTTCGAAGCGACCTTTATAGAGAATCTCGAGCGCAACTGATTCTGCATCAAGTATGTACCTGATATGGAAAAACTGTCCGCCCCATAACGGAAATTGTCCTTCTCCGATGTACGGAAAGCGCTCTTGGTCATTGACAGGTACCAGATGGCATCGAGAAGATTCGTCTTGCCCTCCCCGTTGCCGCCGGATATGCAGTTTATATTGGCAGAGAACTCGAGTTCCGCCAATGCAATGTTCCTATAGTCCTGAACTACAAGTTTTTCCAGTATCGCCATCCCGCCGTGATAAATTGTCCAAGCAAAGATAATTCATTTCATTGACTTTTCCGAACAACTGCCGCCACTATATATAAAAGGAGGGCGACCTGACAGGCCACCCCGGAAGTTTGACACTTTAAAATTCGAAAAAAGTTAAAGTGTCAAACTACCGAAGTTTTTCATCCTAATAGTATTGGCATTCAAGATAAATATTGTACCTTTGTACAAACAAATAATTGAAGCTATGATACGTTCAATACCAAATCCTCCGATGGATCGAGAAGATGTCGCCCGTTTCCATCGCAATCTGGAGAAACATCTCCGGGGGGATTTTAGTGCAGACGAACGACATCGCATTGAAGAGCGTAAGGCTCGTACAGAATCTATAACCAAACGCATAATAGCTAATTGCGGTGGCAAAAACCCAATACTCGGATATTGACATCCAGATAAGAATGATGACGGACGCAGACTATGAGAATATGTCTGCGTTTTCGTGTGGGGTTGATGAACTTGATAAATTCTTCAGAACCGAAGTTAAAGAGTGCGTTGAGCGAAGGTATCTTTCCGCATATTGCGCTTTTACAGAATCTCATGGAATAGTAGCAGCGTTCACTTTGATGAATGATTCCATTATGATTGGTGGAAATGATGAAAAAGCAGATTTCTTTGAAGACTTGCGATTAGATGAAGACGAAAACATCGTGGATTTTTTCAAGCAACAATCTTCATATCCGGCAATCAATATCGGGCATTTAGGAACTGCTATTGAATATCAAGGGAATGGAATTGGAATGGCTATTATAGAATTTGTCGCAGGTACTTTTTCCATGTATCGACAAGCAGGCTGCCAATTCATAACCGTTGATGCCCTCAATAACCCTCGGACTACACGATTCTATTCATCTAATGGATTCTCTTTCCAAACGAACAAAGATTTTTTTGCCTTAACACGACGAATGTACCGGATTTTATAAAATAACACAAAGTGCCAGCATCTGCACAAGCAGAAGAAGCCACCTCTTTCGCCATACGGAAAACCGGCAGCCTTGTTCAGACTGCCGGAAATCAAAATATGACAAATTCAATTTATCTTGGTATCTGCGCTCCGCATCCTGGAACTGCACCGAAGACGTCGAGAGCCTTCTGCCATGGATAACGGTTGAAGTACATGGACACTGAAGAAGTCATCGTACCGGTCATATTCATTCCCATTGCCGAACGGAAAGTGTTGGCTGCGGAATTCGGATTATATGACGTGGTCTCCTTGTAGGAAACGCTCAGGAAACCGTTCAGGTAAGCCTCGTCAATCTTGCCCTTGAAGAGGGCCGGATCGGTGAGCGACTTGTTGCCGCTACTCTCTGCAATAGCCTCTACATCATCGAAATCCTCTACCTTGACTCTGGTGAGCATTCCGCCTCCAGGGATGGTCAGGTCGGTGATACGGTTCAGGAAGAAGATATTGTTCTTCACTGCATCGTGACGTTTCGCCTCGCGGTTAGCGTCGCTGTCAATGTGAGTCCTGTCAAGACCTGCGAAAATGGTCAGACCGATGATGTTGTTCTCAAGCGTACAGCTGGTACCAGGCTGGAACCTGAAGCCGAAGCCCTGAGACTGGAGATCCTTGGTGTAAGACCATACGAAAAGCACGGTGTTGTTGCGGAAATTCACCTTGGTAATGGCATTAGGATCCGGTCCGCGTACATCCATCGTGGTCACGCGGTTGTTGATGAACGCGCAGTTGTCCACTGTCAATGAACCTTTCAGAAGGCCGCAGATGGTGGTGTTAGGACCATTCACGAAAGTACAGTTACGCACGAAGACATTGAGATTGTTCACCTTGCCGGCAACGCCGTCGAAATAGATGAAGTAAGTCTCCTGGGTATATACTTCCTTGTTTTCGAGGTTAGGACCACCCTGTCCCTTGGATCCTTCACGCATCATGAACGGAGTCTCCACTCCCTCCGGCCAGCCTTCGCCGCGGAGATTGTAGCCGATGGCATTGCCCTTGTTGAACACGAAACCGTCGATCACGAGGGTAGAGGCAGGTTTTTCAATGCTGCGGATCTGGATGGTTCCGCGTCCCTGTGAAGAGCCGTTGGAATTGTCATCCGGAGCGATGGTCGTAAGATATTTGAGCACATCACGCTCGGAAAAATCCGCATTGTAGCCGCCCATAATCACGAGTGGCTTGTCAATGATGATATTGCCCTTGTTCAGGAGGCCGAAATAGTTGCCTTCCGCAACTCTGATTTCAGACCCATCAGAAGCCAGGTCAATGGCCTTCTGGATGTTCTTTACTGCTGTTGAAGGACTGAGTCCGTCATTTTTGTTGGAGCCACTGCGGGACACATAATATGTCGGGCCTGAAGCTCTCGGCACAGCCACAGCACTTGATGATGCTGAGCCGGCATTGTCCACTGCCGTATTCACTTTTTCTGTAGCGTTATTTGCCGCATCCTTCAGTTTCTTCAGAAAACCCTGACCGTTTGAAGGTGTCGTCAAAGCCAAAAGCGATACTGTCAGCGCGACGGTTTTAAATAATGTGGTATTTCTCATAAACAAGAACTGTTAAAAGTAATAGTTGAGCGAGACATTGAAGCCAATGTTTTCAGTTCCATAGAGAACGGCGCTGCTGCCCGGGCTTACAAGGTCATTGTACTGCTCCACTCTTCCTGTCTTGGAAGAGAAGCCTTCGAACTTGGTCCAGGTCTGAGGCTGGAAAATGAACATCACAGGAGTGAAGGTCATGGCACCGGCAAGAGAAATGCGTCCAGTCATGAACCACTCCACACCCATATCAGCATTGATACCGATACCGTGGATGTAACCTACATTGTAACGTCTTGTCGGACGTGCATACGCGATGCCGAGCTGCGACTGGAAGTCATTGAGTGTAGGGTTTTTGGCACCCGCAGGAGCCGGACGTGTCATCGGCATTGACGAAGGCACGCGGTTTTCCGGTGTCATGGCGTTGCCGTACTTGAAATTCAGACTTCCGCCTGCGATGGCATAGGTGAGGCCGAATCCCGCAGAGAAGCGGAGAGGGCCTTTTCCTGCCAGATACTGCATACCGACAGAGAGGCTACCGCTGTTGAGATTGGACAGCACCGCATCCGCAACCTGATTCTTGGAATCCGGATTGACAGCCTTGGCGAGGTCATCGTCCACATATTCACGGTAATTGATGTGGCTTCCGTTAAGACCGAGCGTGGCACGGACTGCCCAATTGTCACTCAGGTAATATCTTACGCGGAATGCTGCCAGAGGATCCTGCGAAAGGATGAACATCTGCTTGCTGGACGTTGCCATTCCTTCGATGAAATCACCGGCGAAATCACCATTGTCCGGCTGCATTTTCAGCCGATACGAGAGAGTCGCAGGGTTGAAAGTGACACCGATGGACCAATCGCCGCGCTTTGGTGAGAAATGGGGAGCCTTGTCAGAGTACACATGATTGCACGTGATACGCTTGCCTTCAGGAACATTGCTCTCCCCCTGCGCCTTCGCGCCCACGGATGCCAATGTCAATGCCGCAAGACTCAATATCAGAATTTTTTTCATTATAAAGTCGATTAAATGTTAGTTGTTGAAATTCAGACATGCAGACATCTGTCATGCAAGACATGAAGAGCATTACGGCTGAACAAGTCCAGGCTTGGAAATATATGCAGCAGGTTTCATGTCAAGCTGGAAATAGGCTGCAGTGCCACAAGTAACCGATTTGGCAACCTCCGCATGGAAATACGTGCTGCCGGTGTGTTTGTCTGTTTTGCCTGTTTCTGATGCTTCTGACTGTGACATTGCAGTGCATTCCACTTTGATTTCCAGATTCTGGCCTACAGGACATCCGATAGTAGTCTCAAAATACCCGTTAGGGAGAGTCTTGATGGCTTTCAATGCATATTCCACATTTCCCTTGTCATCTTTCTGTCCATAGAAAATGTTCACATCCAGACCTACACCTGCAGGAACCGGATCTTTGCCTGTAGGAACGAATCTCACGTGACCGCAGACAATGCTCTTCACCGGAAGGTTGGCTTCCGTAAGGTCAGTAGGGTCCACATTCTCGCAGGATACACAGGCTGTTCCTGCCAATGATACTATAACCAGGAGGCATGCAAGACCTTTCATCTTGGCGATGGACATTTTCCTGAATTCCTTGAGCATCGGTTCCAATGCGAGGGAAGCTTTTCGTGCGCGCAATCCTGCCGCCTTGTTTCCTTTCTTCTCCTGTGCTGTAGCGTCGCGAAGCATCGACTCCGCCGCCTTCTTGATTTGTTTCAAAAGTTCTTCCATAATAAAGTGTGTATTAATTGATTAATTCTTTTAATTATAACTTATATCTATAGTTTTCGTATTGCCGAAATCATCGAAAAGAACCACCCTAGTCGGACTGGAAGCCGTACTGCTCACAGGATTAAATCTCACATAGTTAGCGTGGTACATTGAGTATTCGGATTGTTCTCCTACAGAATTAGTGATTCTGGCCTCAGGAAAATAATAATACACTTGATAAGAAAGCGTCCAACGTATTGTAACATACGGTGTTTCCCCAGGACGCGGAGGAGTAACATTAAGATAAAGTCGCTCGTCTTTGCCATTATTATATTTTACCTCATCTGAGTGACTATAGCCGCCCGAATGAGTAGTAACTCTAAATATAGTAGATGAATCAAATTTCACGAGCTCACGTATATAGAACAGATTATACAATGATGTCCCATAATCATCCTTAACAGTAATCCCGTATTGTTCTGGAGCATCGTCTCGCGGCGGATATCCATTTACAAAAACACTAAACACATTGTACTTCTCATATGAAGGAGAAAAATCATTTACGTATTGGTTGTTCTTACTCTTTTCTATCGCAGATGCCCAAACTTGATAGTAATAAGCTTTATCTACAACAGGTGCCCCCGTTTCAGATGTCGCAATTTTAATTTTAGTCGAAATATTAGGTCTCAATGGCACCCCAGATGTAGCTTCTTTCCAACCACTATTGGTCGGATTCAATTCAGTATAACTATAATAGAGTTTCGCACCCTTTGGGAAATGAAACGCGGCAGATTGAATATCCAGAGTCTGTTCCTGTCCTATTTCATCCTCCACAGTGATAGTCACAGATTCCATCTTTTTATTAGGCGTAAATTCGAAATATGAGATAATAGTGTTGGCATTATTAGCCGAAATATTTACACTTCCATAAGAATTCAGTTTTTCCAAACCGGACCATTTCAGCCCAGCAAGTGTAACAGGCACTTTTTTATTTCCGTAAAGTGCCACCACTGCTTTGTTACCGATATCCACTTTCGCATCTTCGTAGAACATTTGGCTGTTCACTTTGGCGCCCAATGCGTTTCTGCCGAAAGCTATCGGACTGTAGATGATGATCTTATGCTTTAGTTGATTGCCGGCATCGTCGGTGCAGACAAGGGTTGCCGTCTTGCTGCCGCTGAAAGTAGTAGTAGAAATCGGAGCGACGACAACACCGCTGGCACCGACTGGGGTAAGACTGCATTCACACGAAGGAGATTCGATTGTCCACTTGAAATTAGTGAATGTGGAAAGGTAATTTCCGGAAGCATCCATAAGGCCGAACGCTTCATCGTTTCTGCCGTCATATGATGCACGGATTGTCGTGCTTTCACCTACAGGCTCAATCTTGCCACCCACCCGGATACAGATCTTCGTTCCCGCCGGGAATGAAGCCTTGGATACCTTGACAGTGAATTTACGTGTATGCTCTCCGCTTTCGTCGGTCGCTGTGATTTCAGCGGAACCATACTCGCCAAATGTCTTTATCATCGCCCATAGAGAAAATCCGACGCCGTCACTTGATGCCGACTCGACCTTGGCTACGGATTCATTGCTGCTGGTCCAGACGGCATTGACCGCAGGAAACATCTGCACTTGCATAGTGGCATTTCTGGCCATTTCCTCCACATCGTTTACAGGAGTTTCCGAATACATCCGGCAAATCTTCGTATCGGATGTAAAATCATGCTTCTGTCTGGTGATGGTAAAGGTTTTCGTATAGACATTGTCATCCTCTTTCAGAGATACGGATACCTTGGCAGCCCCGACCTCGGACTTCTCCTCGACATTAAGGAGAACCTTACTTTCGCTGCGTTGACGTTTGGTTATGGAAACGATTCCCGAATTTTCATTATTAACCTCCACCGAAGATTCCAGAAGCTTGTCTCCATCTAATCTGATCATTTCAATGCAGCGAATTCCCTCATATGTAGGCATCCCGACATCAGTGATGTCGAAAGAGTCATCGTTCAGAATCTCCACATAACTGCTTTCACCTGATATTGATCTCCTCATGAGCTTGAAGATTGCTGGATATACCGTAACCGCGATTTCCTTCGACTCGTCCGAATTATTATAAGGAGTCACCGTGATCTTGCATCCTCCCTCTTTCTTGGCATTGACAAAAGCCTTACCGCTTTCAATGACTACTTCTGCGATTTCCGGATTGTCCGATTTCCATTCCAGCGACGCGGCATTGGCCTTGGCAGGTTCCACTGTCAGTTTTATAGGCGTCGGCATGTCCATGTATGCGCTCATTGTCTTAGGGACGCTGAAACTGGTGACCGGAATCGGCACCACCTGCACGTCCAGGGTAGCCGAGACGTTGCCGCATTTGACAGTGATGACGGTATTTCCCGGTGCAATGGCTGTCACTTGGCCGTTGAACACTTCCGCTATGTTTGTATCAGAAGAGGACCATTCCATGACTGCAGTAGCCGCCGCACTCTCAGGAACAGTGGCATACATTATATACCCAGTCTGGCCTTGGGAAAGGACCATGGACGCTGATGCAGGATCCACGAAATATATCTTTTCGAGGGTATCTCCTCCCCCTTTTTCCTTTTTGCAGGAAAATGCGCATGCAAGCGACAGTAGTACTGCGACTGCTGCCGTAAAGTGCCGCATTGGATTTTGGATAATTTTAGGTATCATGACAAATCTGTATTGTTAGTGTCTGGCTAAGTTTATCGCCATTTATAACGTTTTTGCAAATGTAGAGCATCGGAACATTGAAACCTATAGGTAATTATACGTATTTTTCATTACGTAGGTAATCTCAAATCCGACTTTTTTTCACAACTGCCGTATAAAAAGGCATTTTTTTATTTCCGAAAACCCATTGATTTTTATTAGATTTGCGATTACGGTCTGACGGACCACCACAATACAAGAAAAACTGATGAACAAGATACTCACGATACTGATAACGGTTCTGACAGCGCTTAACCTTCAGGCCGCAGACGTTGACTCACTTTTCACCCGATGGGAAAGCCTTACCGGAAGCCGGCGCGTGCGTACCGGTAATGAGCTTCTGGAGTTAGGCTACAAGGAGGGCATCATCCCGGAAAAACACACATACGGAAGAAGCCAGGCCATAGAATCCGAAGCGCGGATCTATGATATGATGTCGTGTTGGTATTTTGCCAATGACAAGTTCGACAAGGCATTGTCCGTGGCGCTCATGGCATTGCCCCTGTGCGAAAAATGCGATGACGAGACTCTGCTTGGCGACTGTATCAACAATATCGGTATCATCTACCAGCGCAAGGGAATGTTCGGTCAGGCCATAACCTATATGGAACGCGTTTACAGGCTGGACCTGAAATCAAAGAACAAGAGCGGAATGAGTTCCACGATGAACAATCTCGCTACTCTGTATCTCGCGACCGGTCAGGCCGAGACAGCATTGGGCTATGTTCTGCCGGCGATTGACATCGAAAGGGAAAGCGGTGACAGACAGCGGCTTGCGATCAGGCTCGGTCTCGCCTCAGACATATGGCTCGAAATGGGACACAGTGAGAAAGCATTGTCCTGCGTGGAAGAGGCATATCTGCTGGACAGTCAGGACAAGCGGGAAGGCAAGGCCGCGATCAGACTTTCCCAGAAAGCGGCGGTGCTGATTGCCAGAGGGGAAGACATTGAAGCGGAAAAATGCATTCTCAAGGCCATCCCTATCTTGGAACAGAAAAACAATATCACGTCGCTGGCCATCTGTTACAACCAGCTGGGGCATCTTTACTATAAGTCGGAGCTGTACAAGCAGGCCGAGAAAACTTACAGGCAGGCCAGCGAATATGCATTGAAATCCGGAAGCGACTATGTCAGAAAGAAGGCGCTGAGCGGTCTGTGGCTATGCCAGAAGCATCTTGGCAGGCTGTCGGACGCTTTGGAGACTCTTGAACAATACACCCAGCTTTCAGAGAAGATTTCCGAGGACAGGGCAGACTCGGCCGTGGAGAATTTCCGCGTAAGGTACGAGACGAAGGAAAAAGAGGAGAACCTGATCCGTGAGCAGGAAATGTCCAAGACCAGATTTGCCATAATGATGTGCCTGGGTGTTTTCTGCATAATGCTGGCCATTCTGCTGGCTCTGTCATGGAGGATGCTCATCATCAGACGCCGCCAGGCAAGGATCCTGACCAAAAACGACGAGGTGAAGAGCAAGCTGCTGTCGCTGGTGCCGACGATAAAGGACAAGCCTGAGGCTGCCCAGCTGAAGGAGATTGTCAACGATATAGAGACGATGGATGATGTCCCGAAGATGACCAGCCGCGAGCTCGAGGTCATCAGGTTGTGCTGCGAAGGCAGGACGTCCAAGGAAATTGCCGGCAGGCTCAATGTCTCCGTCCGTACTATCGACACTCATAAGAGCAACATTTTCAAGAAGTTGAATATCTCAAGCACGGTGGAACTGGTCAGATACGCCGCTAAGGCCGGTCTTTATACTCCTAATGTATCCGGCAACGAGGACACGCCTGACTCATCAAAACAGCCTAATTCATAAAAACATTGTGAATTTCCCGTAATTTTTATACATTTGCGGACTATTATGCGCTTGCCGCATTGAAACGAAATAAAAAACATAAGAAAATATGGCACAAGAAACTCTTAAAGATCAGGAGAGACTGCAGAACGAGCAGGTTGCAGAAAAAGTATCTTCTGTAGAAAAATTCTTCAATGAAAACAAAAAAATCATTTGGGGCTGTCTCGGCGCAGTCATCGTAGTCGGTGTTGCAGTTCTGTGCTACCAGAAGTTCTACGCTCAGCCGCAGAAAGCTGAGGCTGCAGAGCAGATGTATCAGGCAGAAGCCAATTTCCGCGCCCAGAACTATGACCTCGCACTCAACGGAGACGGAAACGTGCTCGGTTTCAGCCAGGTCATTGACCAGTACGGCTCTCATGCCGGTGCTGCTGCGTATTTCTATGCAGGTGTGTGCGAACTTCAGCTCGGCAAATTCGAAGAGGCGCTCTCCTACCTCAGCAAATACAACGGAAAGGATGAGATTCTGAAGGCAAGAGCGCTTGCTTGCAAAGGTGATGCTTATGCAGGACTCGAGAAATACAAGGAAGCTGTAGGATGCTACGAGAAGGCTGCAGGTGTTGTGGACAACATGTTCGCTGCCGCTTATCTTCTGAAGGCGGGTGTCGCATGCGAGGAACTCGGTGATGACGCCAAGGCTCTTTCTTTCTACAAGAAGATTAAGGACCAGTATCCTCAGTCAATGGAAGGCTACGATATCGACAAATATATCAGCAGAATAGAGAACAAATAGATTATGGGAAGAGCTTTTGAGTTCAGAAAAGAGAGAAAGATGAAGCGTTGGGGCCACATGGCCAAGACCTTCACCAAAATCGGAAAAGAAATTACTATCGCTGTCAAGCAGGGCGGTCCTGATGTGATCGGCAACCCTCGTCTCCGTGCGCTCATCGCAGAGGCAAGAAACGAGAACATGCCTAAGGACAATATCGAGAGAGCCATCAAGAAGGCTACCGACAAGAGCCTCGGTGATTTCAAGGAGGTTACTTTCGAGGGTTACGGCCCGTTCGGTGTCGCTTTCCTTGTTGAGACTGCTACAGACAACAATACCAGAACAGTGGCCAATGTCCGCAGTTATTTCAATAAGTTTGGCGGCTCGCTCGGGACGTCGGGAAGTCTTTCTTTTCTTTTTGAACATAAGAGTGTGTTCCATATCAAGCCCAAAGACGGTGTGTCTCTCGAAGATCTCGAACTTGAATTGATCGATTTCGGTGTCGACGAAGTCGATGCCGATGAAGAAGAAATCGTAATTTACGGAGAATTCGAGTCGTTCAATGCCATACAGAAGTATCTCGAAGACAATGGTTTTGAAATTGCCAGTGCCGAGTTCGAACGCATACCTAACGATACGAAAGAGGTTACCGACGAGCAACGCGCTCAAATCGAAAAACTTATCGAACGTATTGAGGAAGACGAAGATGTACAGAATGTATTCCACAATATGAAAGAGAGCGAAGAGGAGTAAAATTGCAGTTTCTCAGAAAATTTGATATTTATGCGACCGGCAATTTGGGTTTGCCGGTCGTTTTTCTTTTATTTAGAAAAAAAGGAGGTGGTGCGTATGAGACGTTTTCTTATAGGATTGTGTATATTGGTAGGTGGCGTGTATGCTTGTCAAAGGGTTGACAATGAATCTGTGTGGGGCGTTTTATATACGCAAGAGGTAGATACCTCGTTGGTGAAAAAATATGTGTACGAAAATCGTTTTATTGATATAGATATTTACGCAGTGGCCCGTATGATATGGGCGGGAGAGCAAGTCGATACCGATGTTATGGCTCAGGTCAAAGTTGCGCTTTACCGTTATTTTTCTCATGTGCGTATCGAACGGGACAAATATGTGTGCGATTTGGCATCGGGAAAAGAAATTTCCGTTTCATCTCGTGTGTTTACTGCTTTGCAGGAGAATTTGGAAGAGATGAACATTGGTGTACTGGAAATGTGCAAACGCGATACGGCACTGGTTCTTCCTGCGATAGACGAGGCATATCTCCGATCTTTGTTACAATAAAAAAGGCACCTGTTTTTTACAGATGCCTTTGTACTTATTCTTTCTCAAATCGGGCGGCGACCCAGTTGTTTTTTTCCAAATGCTTTTTGTAATGTAGACCGTACTGTGCGGCGCACTCTTGCAAAATCGGTAGATCTTGCGTATAGAATCCGCTCATATAGATTGTACTGCCCGGGTGCATGACCGATGCGTATGCCTGCATATTGTCGAGATGTATATTCCGGTTGATGTTGGCGAGAACGGTATCGAACGAGAGACCCGTATGCAGCAGTTGTTTGTCACCCAACAGCACCTCGATACGGTCGGTTTCATTGAGGCGTATATTTTCTTTGGCATTTTCGTAAGCCCATTCGTCTATATCGATTGCCGTAACATGTTTGGCGTTGCGCATGCGGGCGAGTATGGCGAGAATTGCTGTCCCGCATCCCATGTCGAGAACATGCTCACCCTCGAAATCATGTCTCAATATCCATTCGAGCATAAGCGATGTCGTTTCATGATGGCCTGTCCCGAATGCCATTTTGGGATCGATGACTATTTTGTAACGAACGTCGGGTATATCGGTATGGAATGTACTGTGTATTACGCATTCGTTATCGACGACGATAGGTTGGAAATAGTGTTTTTCCCATTCCTCGTTCCAGTTTTGGTCGGCAAAATGTTTGCAAGTCCAGTCGACTTTTGCATCGATAGGCAGATTGTCGATAATTTGTTGCAGAGCCGGTTCGGAATATTTGTTTTCGGGAATATAGGCGCAGACACCTGTTGCGTCGGGCACAAAACTGTCATATCCGGCTTCGGCCAGCAAAGCGGCAATGACATCGGTAACCAATGATACGTTATTGGCTTTGACATTGAGGCGGATTTCGATGTATTTCATATCTTTATTAAGATTTTTCGAGTTCACTCAGAATCCGGGGGTACAAAACATTTTTGAGGTGTGGATATTCCGGATAGAGTTCCATCGCTTTGCTGAAATATTCATGAGCTTTCTCGTAGTTTTCGTCTTTCTCCTCGACCAGTCCGAGCGTTATGATCAGTTGCAGGTACATCCAATTATTGCTGCGGAGAGCCTCGTTTTCCTCATATAGGCGTAGGGCTTTGCGATAATACTCTCTCGATAATTGGCTGTCTCCGCCGAAGACATTGGGCATATAGAATAAGATATTCGCACTCCAAATATTTACATCGGGATCATCGGGAGATATTTTCTCGGCTTTGTTGGCGTGTTGCAGCATACTGCGTGCCAAAGTGGTCGCTTTGAGAGGGGAGAGGGCGATTTGGAATCCCTGAAAATTGGCCATGAGACCTGACAGACGACCGTTTTCGGGATTTTCATCGGCCAGAGGTTTGATGATGGACAGGGCATCGTCAAGGACTTTGCGGGCATGTTTTTTATCTTTGATGTCGATAAGATGTCCTACAAGTCCGTAATAGTATGAGAGCAGTTCTTCTTTATCTTCGATAGATTGGCAGGAAGGGTCGTTTTTCATCGTGTCGATGACCTTCTCCCATTGCAGGATATTTCCGGTAACGAACAGGTCGAAAGTTTTCTTTCGGTATTGGCTTTCGGCCGATATCGATCCGATGAATAGGCATGACAGGATAGCAAGTGTAAAAATTCTTTTCATAAAAAGGTTTTTAGAGGAGATGTATATGACCCGAAAGAAACAACAAGGGTAAATATCCCTGTCCGGTATAGTCTCCGTCAATTTGTGAGCAAAGATACGACTTTTGCACGGTTTTACCGTTAGGATACACGGCTTTCCTTGTATAAAAAGGTTTGTAATATGTCCGGAAATTCTTTTACATCAGTGGAATAAAACGGTTTTATGGTTTTCCGATTTGGGGAGGCATAGCCTTGAAAGATTCCCTCTGAATAAAAATATTATTCCGAAAAAGCAAAAAATGACTTGATCAATATAATTAAGAGGAGGTCTGAACAATGAGAAGAAAAGTAATAGCTGGAAATTGGAAAATGAATATGTTACCAAATGAAGCTTTAGCATTTATAGAAACAATAATTCCAATGGTCAAAAATACAGAAAATGAAGTAATATTATGTGTTCCATACACAGATTTGTTTTATAGTTTATTAGCAGCACAAAATACTAATATTAAAATAGGTGCACAAAATATGCATTTTGAAGAAAATGGGGCATATACAGGTGAAGTTTCAGCACAGATGTTGAAATGCATAGGAGTAGAATATGTTATAATAGGACATTCTGAAAGAAGACAATATTTTGCTGAAACAGATGAAACTGTTAACAAAAAAATAAAAACTGCACTAAAACATGAATTAACACCAATAGTTTGCGTTGGAGAAACATTAGAACAAAGAGAAAGTGGTAAAACACAAGAAATTATAACAAATCAAACTAGATTGGCATTAGAAGGATTAAATACAGATGATGTAAAAAAAGTTATAATAGCGTATGAACCTATATGGGCTATAGGAACTGGAAAGACAGCTACATCAGATGATGCAAATAATAGTATTAAGAATATTAGAAATGAAATCGCAAAATTATATGGAAATGATATTGCTGAAGAAATAATTATTCAATATGGTGGAAGTGTAAAATCAAGCAATGCCAAGGAATTATTTAATACATCAGACATTGATGGTGGATTAGTTGGTGGTGCAAGTTTAAAACCAGATGAATTTGCTAAAATAGTAAATTTCCAAAATTAAGTATACTACTATAATTTAGATAGATAAAGGTTAAATAAAAAATAAAGGATGTTAAAAATGAATTTTTTAGACAAATACAAAGTAAATAATGGAAATCCAGTAGATGGAAAATACTATAAAGTATATGATGAACAAAAAAGTTTCTTATATAATATACCAGTAACACAAGAAAAAAACTTGACAAACCAATTTCTAAAAGGAGTTACATGTTTTGTGGTAAATGAACAAGGTCAAATTCTTTTAGAAAAAAGGGCCAACACAGAACTTACGCCTGGAAAAATAGATTTGGTTTCAGGGCATGTAGATATGGAAGAGATAGAAAAACAATCTATTATAAGAGAACTTGGTGAAGAAGTAGGAATTCAAGAGAATGAAGCAGTTAATGCTGAAAAAATTTGTACAATGTCACTTGGTTTTGAAAATAAAGGTAAAATAAGAAATTTTTTTATTACTTTTTATTATGTATTTATAAAAAATTCAAATTTAAAAATTCAGGAACAAGAAGTAAAATCATTACATTGGGTTCCTATGGAACAAGCGTTTAAAATGTTAGAATCAGGAAAAACTAAATTTCCTAAAGCAAGTGAAAATATAAAATATAACGAAATATTTGATACAGTAAGAAATGCGTATAAAAACGTATATTTAAAAAGAAATTCTAATAAAGTAAAGAGGGATATAGTAGAATGATTGTAATATTATCTGGAATAACTGGTGCAGGAAAATCGTACTTAAAAAAGCATATTATTGAAAGATTGCAATTTAAAAATATAGTTATTGTTACAACTCGTGCCAAGAGAATAAATGAAATAGATGGAATAGATAAACATTTTGTTACTGATGAGGAATTTGAAGGTTTAAAGAAATTTGGTAAAATTTCTGTTGATTTTGAATTTTTAGGAAATAAATATGGATATCTTACAGAAGACTTAATATTTGATGAAAATAGTATAACAGAATTACATTATAGTACAATAGATAATTTTAAAAAAATAGCTAAAAATGTTATATCTATTTATATAAAACCACTAAATATTGAATTTGCTAAACAACAATTAAAACTAAGAAAATTACCTTGGAAAGTCGAAAAAGAAAGACTAAAAGAAATTAAAGAACAGGTTTTAGAATTTGAAAAAAATAAAAAATTAAAAGAAAAATTCGATTACATAATATACAATGATTACACAGAAAAATCATTAGAGGAAGCTATTAAATTAATACAAAATTTAATAGATGAACAAAGTCTATGTTTAAAGGAAGGATGAAAAAAATGGAAAATAAACTTACAATGCTAATGATATTAGATGGATTTGGAAACAACAGCAATGAAAAAGGAAATGCCGTAAAAATTGCAAAAACACCTAATATAGACAAACTAATGAAAACATGCCCAACTACACAAATAAATACAAGTGGTTTAGCAGTTGGTCTTCCAGAAGGGCAAATGGGAAATTCAGAAGTAGGACATACAAATATAGGAGCAGGAAGAGTAGTATATCAAGAATTAACAAGAATAACAAAATCAATAGAAGATGGCGATTTCTTCAGTGTTCCGGAATTTGTGAAAGCAATAGAAAACTGTAAACAAAACCATACAAAATTGCATATTATGGGATTAGTTTCAGATGGTGGTGTTCATAGCCATATACGTCATCTTTTTGCATTATTAGAACTTGCAAAAAGAAAAGATTTTGAAGATGTATATGTACATTGTTTCTTAGATGGAAGAGATACACCTCCTGCATCTGCTGAAAATTATATAATGCAATTAGAAGATAAAATGAAAGAAAAAGGAATAGGAAAGATTGCTAGTATTTCAGGAAGATTTTATGCAATGGATAGAGATAAAAGATGGCAAAGAATCCAAAAAGCATATGATGCAATGGTTAATGGAATTGGTGAAAAAGCAACTTCTGCAATCTCTGCTATAGAGAGCTCATATCAAAAAGAAGTTTTTGATGAATTTGTTGAACCAACATTAATATGCAATGGTGAAGAGCCAATTGCAACAATAGGTAAAAAAGATTCTGTAATTTTCTTTAATTTTAGACCAGATAGAGCTAGAGAAATAACTAGAACATTAGTAGATGAAGAATTTAATGAATTTGAAACAAAAAAATTAGACTTATGTTTTGTGTGTATGACACAATATGATGAAACAATTCCAAATGTAAATATAGCATTTAAGCCAACTGCTTTAGTAAATACATTTGGTGAATATATTAGTAAAAAAGGATTAAAACAATTACGTATAGCGGAAACAGAAAAATATGCTCATGTTACATTCTTCTTTAATGGAGGAGAAGAAAAACAATATAAAGGTGAAGATAGAATATTAATACCTTCACCAAAGGTAGAAACATATGACTTAAAACCAGAAATGAGTGCATATGAAGTAACTGAAAAAGTTGTAGAAGCTATCAAATCTGAAAAATATGACTCAATAATATTGAATTATGCAAATCCAGATATGGTAGGGCATACAGGAAATCTTGATGCAGCTGTTAAAGCAATAGAAACTATAGATGAATGTGTTGGAAAAGTAATTGAAGCATTAAAAGAAGTAAATGGAATAGTATTAATTACAGCAGACCATGGTAATTCAGAGCAAATGATTGATTACAAAACAGGTGAACCACATACAGCACATACAACAAATCCAGTACCATTAATGTTATTTGGAATGGAAAATGTTAAACTAAATACAGGATGTTTAGCAGATTTAGCACCAACAATGTTAGATATAATGGGATTAGAAAAGCCACAAGAAATGCTTGGTAATAGTTTATTAGTAAGAGAATAATACCAATCAATATATAAAATTATAAAAATAGCTACAAAAGATTAGTAAAAGCGTGTATATAGCTGATACTAAAATTACAAATATAAATATTAAATAACAAGTAATGAAAGGAGAAATTAAAATGATTTATTCAAAAGAAGTAGAAAATATGTGCCCAGTTGCAAAAGGAGTTGACCATGGGCCAGCTCCAATCCCAGAAGAGGGTAAATGGGTAAAAGCAAAAGATATTAAAGATATATCAGGATTTACACATGGTATAGGTTGGTGTGCCCCACAACAAGGTGCATGCAAATTAACATTAAATGTTAAAGAAGGTATAATACAAGAAGCATTAGTTGAAACTGTAGGATGTTCAGGAATGACACATTCAGCAGCTATGGCAGGTGAGATATTAGTTGGTAAAACTATATTAGAAGCATTAAACACAGATTTAGTTTGTGATGCTATAAATACTGCTATGAGAGAATTATTCTTACAAATAGTATATGGTAGAACACAATCAGCTTTTTCAGAAGGAGGACTTACAATAGGTGCTGGTTTAGAAGATTTAGGAAAAGGTCATAGAAGTCAAGTGGGTACTATTTATTCAACATTAGAAAAAGGACCAAGATACTTAGAATTAGCAGAAGGTTACATAGTTGAAATAGGTTTAGATAAAGATAATCAAATAATTGGTTATAAATATGTAAACTTAGGAAAAATGATGGATAATATTAAAGCGGGAATTGAACCTATGGAGGCAATTGAAAAAGCTTCTGGAAAATATGGTAGATTTGATGAGGCTGTGAAAAAAATTGATCCTCGTGAGGAGTAGGATGCTGTTTATGTGCGGAGTTTGATGGGAGCTTGCACTATATAAGAGAAAGACTTTAGTTGGACAATTTTGAAAAAATCAGGAAAAATATGTATAAAAATTTTATTTGGAGGTAATGAAAATGGCAGTAACATTTGAGAGTTATGAAAGAAGAATTGATCAAATTAAACCAGTAATGGAAAAGTATGGTATAAAAGATTTTGAAGATGCATTAAATATTTGTAAAGAAAAAGGATTTAATCCTTATGATATAACAAAAGGAATTCAAGCAATTTGTTTTGAAAATGCTTGTTGGGCATATACTTTAGGTGCTGCAATAGCAATAAAAAAAGGATGCACAAAAGCAGCAGATGCAGCAAAAGCAATAGGTGAAGGATTACAAGCTTTTTGTATACCAGGTTCAGTTGCAGATGATAGAAAAGTTGGATTAGGACATGGAAACTTAGCTTCTATGCTATTATCAGAAGAAACAAAATGTTTTGCATTTTTAGCAGGACATGAAAGTTTTGCGGCAGCAGAAGGTGCTATAGGTATAGCAAAATCAGCTAACAAAGTTAGAAAAGAGCCTTTAAGAGTAATATTAAATGGATTAGGAAAAGATGCTGCACAAGTAATTTCAAGAATTAATGGATTTACTTATGTAAAAACAGATTTTGACTTTTTCACAGGAAAAGTAAATGTTGTAGAAGAAATTGCTTATTCAGATGGTGAAAGAAGTAAAGTTAGATGTTATGGTGCAAATGATGTTAGAGAAGGTGTAGCAATAATGTGGTTAGAAGATGTTGATGTTTCTATAACAGGAAATTCAACAAATCCAACAAGATTCCAACATCCAGTTGCAGGTACATACAAAAAAGAAAGAATTGAAGCAGGTAAAAAATACTTCTCAGTAGCTAGTGGTGGTGGAACAGGTAGAACATTACACCCAGACAATATGGCTGCTGGACCAGCTTCTTATGGTATGACAGATACAATGGGAAGAATGCATTCAGATGCACAATTTGCAGGATCATCATCAGTTCCAGCACACGTTGAAATGATGGGATTAATAGGAATGGGTAACAATCCAATGGTTGGAGCAACAGTTGCAGTAGCAGTTGCTTGCGAAGAAGCAATGAAATAATAATAATAAAAACATTGAAAGAGCAGTTTAAAATAACTGCTCTTTTGAATTAATTTGCTATAAATTGGGAATATATTAATATAAAGGAGGAATTTTTATGAAAGACTATTTAGCAATCGAAGAAATAAAAGCTTTAGAGGTATTAGATCCTAGAGGAAATCCAGCAGTACAAGTTGAAGTTATTACAGAAGAAGGAACAAATGGAGTAGCAATGGTACCATCAGGAGCATCAACAGGAAGCTTTGAAGCAGTAGAACTAAGAGATGGAGATAAATCAAGATATTTAGGGAAAGGTGTATTAAAAGCTGTTGA
>ENA-ORNF01001122-ORNF01001122.1-human-gut-metagenome-genome-assembly--contig:-NODE-1122-length-24548-cov-6.620830_pt1 | contig 24548 bp, 18 predicted proteins | sample MGYA00242110_ERZ509012 | MGnify/ENA primary metagenome ERZ509012 (study PRJEB26280, sample SAMEA2338714) | human gut metagenome | biome: human gut; feature: human-associated habitat; material: faeces...
ACTGATATAATAAAATGCTAATTTGGTTACATTTACTATGATATAGCTCATACGTGAAATAAATCCTGTTAACATTTCAATTATAATTAAAGCACAACCAAACAATATTAAAATTAATAAAAATTGTAATCTTTCCATTTTATACCCCTTTACCTTTAAAAATTATTATGTTTATATTAAATATATAAGAGAAGACTAATATTAGTCTTCTCTTATATATTTTTAATCATCATCTTCATCATGTCTATTTTTATTATTAAATCGACTGAATGAATCTAGATCGAATCCAAAATCTAAATCATCTGATAATGAACCGTATTTACTTAACGGTCTCTTATTTCTGTTATTATTTTCTTGATTATTATTTCTATTATTAAATCTATTCTTCATGTGATTTTCATATTTTTCTTTTCTATTTTCATTTCTTTTTTCGTTTTCAGATTTTCTTATTTCTTCTCTTTCCCTCTTAAGCTTCCTATTTCTAGAAACCTTTCTCATTCTTTCAGCAACATTATCAATCATCATTATACCCACCTCTTTATTTAAACTTTCTTTCTTTTCTTCTTTTTCAGCAATTTCAACTTTCTTTCTTTCTTCTCTTTCCTGTTTATACTTTTCTTGATATTTCTCAATTTCTTTAACTTCTTGCTCTATATAATCTTCCTCATATATACCTTTCGCTTTTTCATATTCCTCTATTTTGTCTAAAACCTTAGAGTAGTCAGTTAGGTCATCATAATCTTTGTATGACATTAGTTCTAATCCTAATGTATTAGTTTTTGTCATTCTTTTTACCTCCTTCAATATCTCCTTTTCTTCAGGGGAATCTTCTTCTTGTTTTTCTTCTTCCCCTACATAATTTTTATATATATTTTTAACAAATTTAGATTTTGACCATGATAAATCATATCTAAGCCCTGATAATTTACAAAGTCTAATCAAACTCTTTCTGTCTAGTCTTTGTAAATTTTTTATTGTGATTTCAGTTCTTCTATCCATTCTTTCTCTTTTTGATTTTTCTTGTTCAATTACATATAAACATTCTTTTATTATTTCTTTTCTAGATTTATCATATATTGATACTTTTAATTGTTTGGCAGTTTTATATAAATCTACCTCACTCATTTCCTTTAATTCCTCTTTAGTATATAAAGTTATACCTTCAACTTCATATCTATATTTAATCTTAAAATTTGCTTGAAGATACCCCTTTATATTATCTTCATCCATTTCATCAATCTCTTTAATAACCTCTTTTAATAGAGTCTTATCTCGTATTCTGGCATTAATTAAATTCAAAAGTTGCTCTTTAGTTTCTAATGATTCTATATCGTCCATATATACACCATCAAAACTATTCTCTTTAGCCTCTCGTATACTTTCTTCTATAATAAAATCAACAATAGTTGACTTATCATAATTCCTAATCATATCATATGAAATATTTGCATGATACTTAGGATTATACACATAATTAGTAAATAACTCCCATAAATCTTTCTTATTTAAAGTCTTTAATTCTTTTCTAGTTGGAATATAGAAAGACTTATTATATTTTCCACTTTTCATCATAAGAGCTTTTATAGCTTTATTCCTATCTTCATATGGTGATTCTGAAATACCTTCATCCCATAATATTTTTTGAAGAGTTCTTAAAGGTATAGATTCTAGATACTCTCTAGATGTTGTGTCTCTTCGTTTTTTAAAATTAGCAATTTCTTCTTTTAATCTTCTTTTCAATACTTTTTTACCCATAGAACTTTGGTAATTCACCCCAAGCCTATCTAACCATAATGCAATTTCTGGTTCTTCCAATTGTTTTATGTCTATCTCTTGTTCATTAAATTCTTTATACCATTTATCAGCAAGTGCACTAGCAAATACATATTTCATTTGTGCATAAATTTCTAGATTCTCAGGTCTATTTTCAGTAAGAGCATTTGCATACGTATAATCCTCTTTTGAGCACCCCCACATTTCCATTAACGCAGCTAATTTTCTATGTTTATATCCAGCTACATCTCTTGGTATCATTTGAGGAGGTACGCAATAATGAACTATTGTATCTAATGAATTCTTCTTAGTACCGTTTTCATACATATATCTAATACACTTTTTCCATTTACTTTTATATTTAACTACTTCACACATTTCCGGATTATCAACATATTCTTCTTTAGTGAATATTGGAAGAGGACATAAAGAGTTCTCTTCCAATATTTCTTTCATAATCCTGAATTGATATTCTTTTATAAATTTAGGAAAACACTCAGCATTATCTACAACAAATATCGCATAATCTAATTCTAATATTTCTGATAACATTAAAGCTAAGGGTCCAATTCTTTCAGGATTTGTACCTTTAAATTGCCTAATGGTTCTCTTAGAAAAAGCTGACATTTCTTGTTTTATTTCTTCAGGTTCTTTATCTCCAGACATTATTCTAGAAACTATATTTGAAGATATCGCTAAAATAGCTGTAACATCTGCAACGTTTAAATATTTATTAATAATTCTAGTATTCCCTTTAAGATGATGATGAACCCATAATTCTGGTAGGTTTTCTAATTTTAAAGGCTCACTTTCTAAACAGACAGTGTATATCATCCATTTAGAAGCATAAATTTCTTTTCTATTCATTAAACCGTCCAATTCCTTTTCATTGCACATTATTAATTTCATAATCCAATCTCCTCCTTATTTATTATCTAATTATATAATATATAATTCAATTTTTATGTAAGATTAAAAAATCAGGTACTAATACCTGATTTTAAATCTATTATTATTTTGCATTGATTGTAACAGTAACTCTTCATCTGTCATTATATCGTCTTCATTTTCACATTTATAATTATCTACAAAATCCGGACACTTATCAGATTCTTCTTCATTATTATAATCTATATATGATGGATCTTTTTGATATTGTCCTCTTGTATAAATAAATCCTGGATGTTCACAATCAAAATAAACTTTTTGTCCTACTATCTTTATATCTAAAATTCTTTCTCCAGTTGCATTATCAGTACACGGTAAATCTATTTCAGGTATCCTTGCCACATCTGCTGGAAATAAATTATCATAGTACACATAGTCAACTTCTACTTGCCCATTTTTAACTTTAGGATTTGATTTATATACTTCATACATATCATCATTATCTTCTTCATCATCCTCATCATCTTCATAAAGACTAGCAATATTACTATCTTCATTATCGTCAGAATCATAGAAACCAATCATCATATTTTCTAATTCTTCAAAGTTACATTCTTGTGCATTAGTACCTTTTACATCTGGATCTGATTGAGTTTTTCCATTCAAATAATAAATGATACTTTGTTCAAGTTCATCAATATATGGATCACCAACACCAGCATTTCTCATTAATTCTAATTTCTCTTCATCAGTTAAATATAACATATCAATATCAATATCTTCTTTCTTAAGTTTTTCATATATTTCATAGCGTTCAACTTCATTTAATCCCCTAAATTTAGTATTAACATAATCTGCAATCGGATCCTCATTATATCTTTCTTCAAAATTACATTTTCTTTTTGGCATTAATTTATCTTCTGGTCTGAATGATTTCTGTTCATTATTCAAATCGTCAAATGGCTTTCCATATTTATACTCTAAAAGAATTTTTCGATATATTTCTTGCTCCTTCTTTAATGAATAATCTACTACAAATCCTGATTCTTCTCTTTCAGTTATTTGATGATAAATACTCATATATTGATTTAATATAAATTCTGCCTCTTCACTAGTTATTTTTGGTTTAACAACATTATCTTTATTATAGTCAGTACTTTCACATTCTTCAACATCTCCAAATTGATCTATTTCAAAATAAGTGACTGGTTTAGTTACTTCAAACACTGGAAATCTACTTTTCTTCTTTACAAGATTATACATTTTAACTCTTTCTTCTTCTCCAACTATTTTGTGTAATTCTAATGAAGAATATTTCTTCTTACATTTAGGACACATTAATGTTGAATAATCATTTGTATATTGTAATGGAACTATCCCGTTTTTAGTATTACAATCTTTTGAATTACATGTCAAATCTATACCTTCAAGTTCAGTATAGATATATCCTGTATCAAGACAAACTGCTTTACCAGTCTTAGGACGCATACCCCAATTAGAATAATTTTTAACATTAAATCCCACGTCTAACATCAAACTGGTTTTATCAGCTAGAGCATCTAATGATCTCATTATATTTTCTCTATCTGCTAGAAAATCTGAAGCCGATGGATATACTTTAATATATTCACATACATTAATTAATCCATTTGATTCGTATATTTTAGTAGCTTCTGGATATAGATATTTAGACATATAGAATGCGTGCCAATTATCTATAACCCCTTCATCATCTAATGCTATCTTAAATACATATCCATCTTTAATCATAACAGCCCTATTCGTGCCAGTACCATAATTAGATGTACTGCCGAATTCATCCATTAAAATTATTTTTAAAATAGCAATCTTATCATTATTATCTCTAACCCTAACAAGATATTTTTCTTTCTTTTCTGAATATTCTTTTATTTTTATCTGTATTCTGGCTGGTGCATTATCTACCAGGTCTTTAGGTAACCAGATACCTGAAGATCCAGACCTAGTTCTATACACACCCTCTATTCTTTTTAATACCTTTTCAGAAAAGGTTTCCTTTATAAGACTTCTTATTCTTTTTATCATATACATCCTCCTCCAAATTATTAATACTTGTTTATATATGGATTATCTGTTGGTTTCATATTCTTTAAAAATTCTTCATAATCACTGATTTCTGTAAAATTGCTTTCAGGCATCATTTCTTTAACTGCCTCCATTATACATTCTATATTTTCTTCATGAATAGTGTCCTTTGTTTTATCTTTAGATAAATTCTTATATTTACCAACTAATCCCTTTTTAGCTTTTTTCTTATTTCTCTTCTTATATCGTGGTGAATTCTTTAAATATTCTATAATATCAATTCCTAAGTTTTCTTTCATTGAAGTATTTAAATCATACATCTTCTTAGCTTTACTTGTAATAAATCTACCTCCGACAGATACAATTCTATTCTTATCACCTTTTACTTGAGATTTCTTTTTACCAAATTTATCTTCATTATAGTCAGTAGCAAATATATCTGCTAATCCTGGTATTTTAATATCTTCATTACTATAAGTTTTCTTATTTTCTACATAATTTACAAAACTATCAAATGTTTCAACAGCGTCCTGTTTATTAGATGTCTTTTCTTCTTTATTCATTACCATTATCCTTAATAAATCAACTGAACTGTCATCATGTTCAAATGTAAATTCAAATAATTCATTAAATGTAATATCTTCATCATCGTAATCAAAATAATATTCGTCTATTATATATCTTAGGAATTCTTCTCCTACTTCAATAGCATTTTGAATAGCGACATCTCTATCATGTTTAGATAAATCTGAAAAGAATACACTATGAGACATATTACATTTTATCATTTTATTAATCTTAGTAGTTCTCTTTAACATTGGTTTTATCGGAATAAACTCTGAAACACATCCTGCTTTCTTTTGTCTCTTAAATATTTTCTTTCCTCCATATTTATCATATAACATTGTCATATATTCATCATATACATCTTTAGCTTCATTATATAAATTCACATCATAATACTGTGATTTTAAATTTCTTGCCTTTTGTAATATCTTTAAATCATTATCTGTTTCTTGATGGTATTCATCATCAAAATCTTGACAATAAATAGTATCAAATGTTAACCTCTTCTTATAACTTAATTTACAATCACAACTTTCATCAATCTGTGTGTTTTTACTTTCATCAATTTCATTATTATTCATATTTAATCCTCCATTTCATATTTATATGTATATAATATATAATTAAAAAACTGGGAATAGCTATTTAAGCTATTCCCATTAAAAATAAATGAAGAGACATTTCTTACATATCCGTTATCATGTAATTAAAATTTAAAAATGATCCTTGTCATCTTCAAGGATATATGGAACTGTGACTCCATCTTGTTCAATATAAATTAGTTTCTTTCCTAAAATAGAAGTGGACATTTCTATTTCACCATTGGCGATTGCCTTAGACATTTTAAATTTTTTATATAGAGTTTCCATTATATGGTCTGGTATAAAAGCTTCATACTCTTTAACAAAATCTACAAATTTTCCATCCACTATTTGTAATGGTATGAATATCCTTCCTAAATGCTCTAACTTATGAACTGTCTTTGATAATGGTATATATCCAACCTTATCAGTATAATGTAATTTCATTACTTCTTCTGCAATTAGAAAATAATTTAATGGTTCTCCTTCTTTAATATTTTTATCCATTATTATAGAGACTAAATCGTATAATGTAAAAGGTTCATGATGTAATTCTATAGATATTTTATGTCGTCTATTTCCTGTAGGTAAATGTGGTAAAAAGGCACATCTAGTCATATCTTTATATTCTTTTAAATAGTCTCTCCAAGACCTATATTCTTCAGAACCCCTTATAATAAGTTCACATTTCTTTATAAACTTGTCCCTATCTTTATCAGTTACTATATTAATAAATCTAGATGGACGTTCTATATCAGGAATATGAACAACTACGTTTTCGGTTGAAAAATTTTCATTTTGTGAATTTTTCATAGTAACACCCCGTTTTTATTAGAGTGTTACTATAATAAACTTATCAACTTATTACTCCTAACTTTAATAACTCTGCAAATAATCCAAATATATCGAATACCCCTTCTCCTAAATCATCATCACTTTCATATACATCATACATAATTTGTTTCATAGATTCTTTGAATTTTTTAACTTTTTCTTTTTCATAATCATTTAATTTAATGTATTTAAGTAAACTCATAATACTTTCATATACATCCCCTAGTGCACTAACATACTCACTATCATAATCTATCATTATTGTTTCATCTTGAGATGATATGAAAAATGTATTGGAACCATTCTGCATAACTAATTCATATTTATTATCTTGAGTATCATATTTCTTTAACATATTTATTGTATCATCAGAAGTATTTTCATTTACAGTTACATGTACTACTTTATATTTATTAAATTCTTCTTCTGGTAATATTTTTCTTCTATGTTTTATATAACATTTTAAGTGTGATAGCTCTGTGGTATATCCAACCAATTTATCATTCTTATAAATAAAGAAATGGTGTATACTGATACTATCGTTTAAATTTTCTTCCATATTCTCTCAACCCCTTAAAATCAAATCTATATTTTAAATCATTGACGTCTATTTCAGGTATATCTTCTAAATTAACTAATATATCCCTCATCATATCTGAAAATTCTTTAATAGCATCCCAATCATTTACAATATTAAGGTTTATACACTCTATTACATTTAAACCTTCGATAATATCTTCTTTAAATTCTTTATATCCAGCCTCAAATTCAGCTATCTTATTAATATTCATAAATAACCCCTCCATTTTTATTATAATTCCTGTTATTATGTATATAATATATAATTTAAATTTTGGATCATAGAAAAAATATAAGAGAATACACACAATGTGTATTCTCTTATTTTACATATCAGACTGATTGTTATTAATAATATTTTTACCCTACAGAATGATTATTATTAATAATATTTTTACCCTGTGAAATACCTGATTCTGCTACACCTGCACATATATTATTAGTAACAACATTTTTATTACTATCATCATTACAATATATTCTTCCATAAAGACCTAGATGATTATTTGTAATTAGATTTCTTTCTACAACTTTAAATCCAATATTATTACCTACAACTATACCTATTGATTGTATTCCGTCTGGTAATCCTGAACCATATTCAAATAAAGTGTTTTGTGAAATTACACCATCATTACCACCCGTTATAAATATAGGGTGTTTTCCTATATTATACATTGTATTACCACATATATTACATCTATCTGCGACAACTGTAATTCCTCCACCTGCATAATCAGTAATTATATTGTTTGTAATTGCTATATTAGCTGGAATGTTATTTCTATCTTCTTGTCCTTTAAAGAAATAATAGTCTTCTTGATTAAATATAGTTCCACCTCTTCCACCACTAACAATATTTTCACTTATATTAATATTCCACATAAATCCTGCTTTAAAACTATATTGAAAGAATGTACCTACATTATAAGCTTTATTATTGAAAATATCACTATTTACAATGTCTATAGGATTTACACAATATCTAACTACATCAAAATAATTATTTGAAACTGTTATTCCTCCATATAGTCCTGAACTATTAGTCATACCAATAGCACCACCATATATTTCTTCAAACCTACATCCTTCGACTTTAATTTTATTACATACAGTTTTGTCTGCTTTAATATCATATCCTAATGGTCGATCGCTTGAAGCGGATGTCATATTAATGGCGTTATTTATAGAACTAGCATCTTTAGCACCATAATAGAAAAATCTACTATTTTTAATTTTTATATCTCTTGATGCACATGCTTCAATCATACCTTTTCCATCGAATTTATTAAATTGACAATCTTCTATTAGTACGTTATCACTATGTGCTAATGATATTCCACTCTTAGTAGTATTATTACCTTCCATAGTTATACCAGCTATAATTATATTACCATGTCCACTATATGAACCCATAGTTGTGGTTGTATAATTTCTTAATACACATACACCGGCAGAATTATTTGCTTTAAAAATTACATCACCTTTTCCTATAAATTCAATTCCTTTAGGTATAGCCCATCCTGTATTACTAGGAGGTGTGTATTCTCCGGGTGCAATAACTATTTCTCCTCCCTTACCAGTAACTTGAAGTTCATTTAAAGCACGTGTTATTTCTCCAGATGTCGTACATATTCTTTGTAGTTTTTTCCTAGCAACTTCAAAATTATATAATACATTACCCTGTCTAGCAGATAACGCTTTTTTACTATCTGTACTAGTAAGTGAATCTTCTATATCAGAACCACTACCTGTAGGTCCTTGTGGTCCTTGTGGTCCTGTTGGTCCTGTTGCACCAGTAGCTCCTTTAGAACCTTGTATACCTTGAATACCATCTTCACCTCTAGGTCCTTGTGGTCCTACTGGTCCTGTTGGTCCTTTAGGTCCTTGTAATCCTTGTGGTCCTTGTGGTCCTACTGGTCCTACATTACCTTGTGCACCTGTTATACCTCTTGGTCCTTGTTCACCCTGTATACCCTGTAAACCTCTTGGTCCTGTTGGTCCTATAACTTTTATAGTATCTAGTTTTACTCTTTTAGTTTCTCCTTGCTGAACTATTAATAGGTCTTCATCACCAGAAACCGCATTAGATAAATCTAAATTACTAATTTTTACAATCTTATTGTTATCACTCATTATATTCTCCCTCCTAACCTATTATTCGTTTTCCATCTTCGGTTATAATACTAAATCCGTCATATCGTCCACCTTCAGCAACCAATCCACTATCTTGATTCATTGAAGCGAACTTATCATATATTTTATTCAATTCATCTTGTAAAGTTTCACCTGTAACAGGGTTTATGACTTTAGAAAAAGTAGTAATAGGATATGTGGAAACGGTACCAAATTCTCTTCCCATATAATCATACCATTTACCATCATAATATGTTAAAGTTAATTTAGTTTCAGGATCAAATTTAATAGAACCGTTTATTGGATTCAATACATTAGTAGGTGCAACTACTGGTAAAGGTATCCATCCATCTTCCTGTTCACTATATACATAAAATTGATTTATGGATGAAACCCATACTAATAATCCATCAGTATAAAACTCTATATTCAATAAATCACTTACATATTCAACTTTACATCTTTGATCTAAAAGTTTGGAGGTAAATATATTGAAGTTATCATAAATTTTCATAGATTTACACTACCTCCTTTTAAATTTATTTTAAATACTGTATTATCCATCTTAGTTAAATGTCCTTGTAAATATACGGTATAATCATATAAAACACCATTAAGAGCAACTATAATATTCTTTACTTGAAATGAATCAATGTAATTTAAATAGTTAGAATCATATATACCATTTATTTCTGTTATTAGTGTATTAGGTATTGCAATAAATACTTTAGCCTTATTATGGTTAAATCTAAATGATAATACATCTGAATCTAATTGTTTATTTATATTTCCAGATGATAAAAGATTTTGAGATACCTCTGATAGTTTAATAGTTGTACTACCATAATACACTGGTGGTACAAAATCAATTTTAAATATACCTGTTGTTTCTTTTCCAGTATCAGTAATTACCGTAATAATAAATGACTTATTAGATGCCACTTTCATATTACCATGAAAATTATATATAGCAACCCCATCATCTCTAATAGTACATGGATATATTTTACTATCTATAGAAACTAAAACTGATTTACAGGTTTCATTGAAAGTATTAAACTTTATCTCTAATCTTCCTACATTGACCACATTCCCAATTATATAAATATTTTCAACCTTATTATGTGAATAGTCATCTGTATATCCTTTAATACTTTCTATAACTGGTGATCTTGGTTTAAATAAAATAGTATTTAATATATCTTTAATATTTCCATTTTCAATAATAGTCTTTTGAGGAATATTATCTAATGAGGTAGAAGTAACAACACCATTCATTAATTCTAAATCCCCAATATTATCTTTCAATGTTTTAATAGACATGTCTTGAATAGCATACGTTCTATTTAAATCATTTAAATTATTTTCAATATTATTTATAACTTCTTCATAATTCCTAATAGAATGAACTGTATCTTCTGGTGCTGGATACCAGTCAGTATTTATATCACCATACTCGACTTTCATATTAACTATAGTTATACTTTCATTAGTATTAAAGAATGTATCATATATAGATAAAAAATCTATTGTTTTATAGAACTCTTCCGTCTTATTAACTTTACCAACAAATAATTTCCTATCTAAATCGACATTTTCTATAGTATAGTTGTCAACTGAAATATATGAAAAATCTTTTGACATTAACCTAACATCTAATTTTTCAGTATTGGTTCTATAATCATGATATAAGATAGATACAGTGATATCTTTATATAAAAATAAAGATTCTACGGTCTCTATATTTATATATGATTCCATGTTTTTAAGTTTAGATAGTGTCATCAACCTATTAGATAATGAATATCTGAATGTGGTTTTGTCCCACATACTCCAATATAAGTCAGTAGTAAATTCTCCTGAATTTCTTAATCTATTTTTAGCAGTATATTTAACAAGATTTAATCTTGAAAACAATGAGTCTATATTTTTAGTATTATCGTTTACCTTTGTTTCTAATTGTGCATACTTAATTAATAATTCCTCTTTAGTCATAGCATTATTTTTAAGAATATTTTCTATTGATTCATCTACTTGTGAAAACCTATATTTAATTTCTTTACTACTGATACTTTTATTACTAGTAGCTATATGACCCTCTTCTAATTTAACTCCTGTGATAGAAAACTCTCCTGAAGCATCAATTAATTCAAAAGAAACTGAACCTATAACACTAACTACTGATTTAGTAAATCTTTCATCCATTGTTTTAAAATGATATTCATATTTTTTCCACCCATCAGAACCTGTTAATATAGATTCACAAGTATAATTTTTTACTTCAGATGTACCATCTTCAAATTCATAAGTTAAAGAAATTCTACCCAATTGTAAATTTTCTGTAATTGATGTGAACCCTGGTATTATATTCTGATAACGAGCAAAAAATTGTAAAGTATAGTCTTTATTAACTGATTCTGTAGCAGAAACTTTATCTATAAAACTAAATACTATACCACTTGTTTCAGTAGTTTCATTTAATACAGAAAAAGCATATTGACTACCTATACCTAAATCAGATATATCTTCTATGAAAGTTTTAGTAAATCTTTCACCAATAAGATTTATACCCATTTCTCCAGATACTATTGGTAAATCAAAATTACCATTAGCGATTAAATTTTCAGATCCAACTTGTAAATCATAATTAATATGCTTTTCTCTTTCTCTAAAATATTCTATATCATTTTTAATATTAGACAAATCATTATATATTTTATCACCTTGAGAATCTGTCAATATAGATATGTGCTCTCGGTTATATCCTATAAATAATTCTTTGGTATCAACAGCATATCCCATTTCACCATCATTAAGATTAGGAAATTGACTACGTAGACCACGTCTAATTTGTATTCTACTCATATACCTATCAGTCATCTAGTTCACTCCTTTCCTAAATTTCATATACTTAAACTGTTGTTGAAACTATGTATTTTGGGTAAAAAATGAGGAGATATGATTATTTTCATATCTCCTCATTATAAAATTTTATTTTTTAAAAAGACTTAAAAATGTATTTGTTCTAGTCTTTTGTTCATCAAAATAACTATCTAAAATAACATTATCTGTTTTAATCTTAGAAATATCATCTGTTAAAATAACATAAAAAGTATATTTATTTCTACTCATCATTGATTTCATAACCTTTTTTATTTCTTTTTTAGTCATAGTTGTTAAGTTTATAAATGTGTTTATGCTAAAACTAGTATATTCAAAAGGTGATTCACACTCAATATCATTACTTATTCCTTGACAATTTTTATTAGCTTTCATAAAATATCGTACAATACCGTAGTCGGTTTTAATTTTTTCACTCAAGATATTTCTATATCCATTAAAAATATTCATAAATTTTTTTACAATATCATCAGGTGTTTCATTAGATATAGAAGATATAGAAAAACTATTTGTCATAAATAAAAACATTAATAAATAGTATACTTTTTTATTAGAATTAGAAATTATTAAAGGCTTAGTACTATTAAATGATTCTAATATTTTTCTTTCTAAGTCATATGATATTATAATGTTTGTATAGCTTAATAACTTTTTAAATTTATTTTCATATGTTAAAGTTTCTGGTGAAAACATTGAAATATCAATAAAATCATTTTTATCTATTGTATCAACCATTTTATCATCGTCTTCAGGAACTAAATGTGTTACTAAACCATCTTCAATAATATCTTCTTTTAATTCTTTTGATGTTAATGAATATACTAATGAACATTTGACTATATCTTTGTATCTAGGATTATCTATATCGTCTGCTAGAATAATAAAATATTTATTAAAAGCAACGCAAGCTGGAATTACTGTCATCATAAATTCTTTTATTAATTCTAATACTTTATCAGACATATCTGAATTAAGCTCTATAAAAATAGATTTGACTTTTCCTCTTGCATAACAACTAACACTATCTTTATTAATATAACAATTAATATTATAAAATTCAACATCATGGTACTCATTATTTTTATCTCTAGATGCATAAATATTATCCCAAATAAGTTGATTAATATCAGGATCACTAATATTTACAACCAAAATATCTTCTTTAGAATACAAATAAGTTAATAATAAATTAAATAAATCTAAACATGAATTTTTATCTATAAGAATTTTAAATAAATCTAACCATGAATTTTTATTTATAATAATTTTTCCCGGTTTCAATCCAGTCGTTTCTAATTTGCCCATAATTAAAGGATCTAAATTTAAACCTTCTTTATTCAAAAATTCTTTAAATTCATTAATTTCATTAACAACATCGTTAGATGAATTTGATTCATCATTTTCTTTTTCTTCTATAGGTTTATAATCTTTATGCCTATCAGCTAAATCATGTAGTGTTGTAATTAAACCAAGTAGTTTCTCTCTAGTTATAGTAGTCTTTTCAGATTCATCTATGGAATAAAACTCTTTTAATAATCTATTAATTAAAAGTCCATAAGACTCAGGATTCTTATAAGTATCTTCGACATTTAAAATATCTGGAATACTTATTTTACTATCTTCTTTTTCATTTAATTCTTCTCCAGCAATATCTTCTTTAATTCTACCAGCACCAACAATCTTACCTTTAACTGGTAGTATGATTGTTTCTCTCGGTTCAACATTTAAGTTCTCAACTTCTTGGTTTTCTTCAAAACCTAACTCCGGTATTTTTCTTTTCTTTCTAATCCCAAATTCTTCTTTGATAAATTTATTAACGTTTATCTTTTCATCATCCATAAAACCCATAATCTTATCTAGTTTCTCCAATAATTCTTCAGAAGGGTTACTATCAGTTATTAATGCAATGTAACATCTTTCCATGTAATTAAAATTCTTATTTTTATACCCATTTAAATATTTAATTAATCTTATAAATGGTTGATTCTCAGTGATAAATATCATAGATACATCATATCTAGTACCAACTGGTAAATAATTAGCCATTAAAAAATCAACATCTTGCACATATTCATTTTCTCTTCTTATTTTAATATCATATGTTTCTTTAGATTCAGTGTCATGTGCTTCCCCATAAGTATGGATCCTATCTATAATTTTAATTGGATATAGTTTTTGGCACACCTCTTCATTAAATAAATTTAATGGTAAATCAATATCATGTGTTAAGTTTAGTGCATCCGATGATGCACATATTGTTCTTATTACACTAGTTGTAAATTCTTTATCTTTGGCATGTATCAGATCCACATCTTCTGGAAATACTATACTAATTAGGGGCATATCTATTTTAGATAAATTTTCTCCAATTATTCTTTCCATACCATACTTATCATTTTCATATAAATTGTAATTAGATTTATATAAATCTAATACAAAATTTTTGTAGGAATTTCTCCTAATTAAACTGACATCTCTCATTCTCTCTTCCATTTGTCAGTACCTCCTTTAAAAAATAAAAAAATATAGTAATACTCAAATAGAGTATTACTATAATGTAAATATATAAATAAATTTTAACTAAAAAATAATTGTAAATTTATCATTATTTCTATAAAATCGTTTTACAATCAAATTTGTTTTATTTAATTCAAATGAATAGAACTTACCTCTATATTCAAATCCTTCAAGTATATCCATAGTACATTCTTTATCCATATCTGAAGTAAATAAAAATTTTCCTGATTTATATATTAAAATTTCATATTCCTTTTTTACAAAATTTTCAACTATAAATATATCATTTTCTTTAGGGTTGGATGGATTACTAAATATATTTAACGGTAAATTTTGTCCTCTACCAGTACCGTAAATCAAAAACCATCCATAATTAAAATAAACTATATTATTCTTAGATAAAAATTCTTCATTAGATATAAGAGATGATAAATCGGGTTGGTTCAATTCTTGTTTTTCTCTTTCTTCTTTAATAAATTGTCTAATAGTACTCATCATTTCTAGTAACTGACATCTTCTCATAACATTCTTTTCAGAACCTTTTATTTCATCAAATTCTTTTTCGATATTTAATAACCATTTTGTATAATCTGTTTTTTCTTTACCAATAAATTCAAATATTCTGGAACAGGTTGTCACTGAATTATCAAACGCTTTTGAATAATCATGTTGCTTACCATCTATTTTTATTCTGGAACAGGTTGTCACTGAATTATCAAACACTTTTGAATAATCATGTTGCTTATCATCTATTTTTTGCATAAATTCTTTTTCAGTATTTTCATTTTTTATATAATTGAAAATTACATCTTCTTTAGATTTATTAATAAATGCATAGTTATCTTTATAACCAAAAGGATATGAATATTTATCATCTTCAATAATAATGCAACTTAAAATATTAACTAATTTTTCTATTCTTACCTGCTGTAAATATTTATCAGTGTATGCTTTTAATAGCCATGGTACCATAATTGTTTCTATATATTTACGATTTATTACATCATTAGTTATATTATGAATATAATCATAATCAAAAATAAACATATTTGCAACATTATACGAATAGTCCCATTTTCCTAAAAATTCTTTATTACTACCATCAATAGATAAAATATGATTAAATGAAAATTCTATTGATGAAATTCCCCAATAATTTAGATAATACTTATATGGTGATTTTTTCTCTAAAGAAACATATCCAAGTTTTTCTTCCATTATTTTCTTAAATTCATTAATTATCAATTCTATTTTATACCAATATTTTTCAAATAATGCAAAATCATGATTATTAGAATCTAAATCCTTTGGATCACATACATATAAATTAACATTTAAATGACCGAACTTATTTGATTTATCAAAGATATTAGCCATTAAAGAAGCATATACTTTAGCATAAAAGTCTTCATATTTTTTTCTCATATCTATTTTATCACCAATCCATGTTGTTGTATAAAACTCTAAAGGTGTTATAGTTTGCTTTAATATATCGACCCCTCTAGATTCTCTATAAAATTCATAATGACCTTCTTTAGTAACAATTACATTTTCTTGAACTTCAGCTCTCTCTCTCATTGCCTAGGTTCCTCCTTTATAAAAATATATTATGGTTTTAAACCATTAATCATATGTAATAGCATAAATAAAAATTTAAAAATAAAAAATATAGTAATACTCAAATAGAGTATTACTATAATGTGATATATAGTTAATTTTTTTAAAAAATATTTTTCATATTATCATGAAGATATTTATATATTTCTGGATTTTCTTTTTCATCTTTAATTAGACTTATAACGTCTTTAATTAAACTCATTATCTGAGTTCTTTCATTTAAAGTTGAATTAATATATTCAGCACCATTAAACTCTTCACATAAATTAAATAATATATTATCAAAATAAGAAGATGATTCATTTTTATTTGATTTGTATTTTTCTTTTATCATATGATCCACATCTTGAATCATTCCAATAACTTTTTCTCTTCTTATAGTTGTATTATCCTTTAAAGGTATATTTGACAATTCTTCATATAAGCTATCTGAATATTTTTCTAAACTAACTGTTCGTTTATCTTCATTTTTTTCTTTTGTTTCAATAAATCCTTTAGTAATATTTACCGGTATTATATCATATTTATAAGTTTCATAATTATTATCTTTTTCTTTAATAAATTTAATACATCTATCTGCTTGTTTTATAATATCATCATTAATATAATATTTTACATATTTAGGATCAATAAAAATAGGATTTTCTTCTTTGATAAAAGGTTTTCGAATTGATAAAAATCTTAATAAAACATGTTTATTATGTTTAATATCATCTTCATCCATAGAATAAAAATAATATTTATCCATAAAAATTATATTTCTTGATTTACCATCTAATTTTTTTTCAGTAGAATTGTAAATAAAATATATATTGACTATTTTTTCTGTATAGGTATCTTTAACAATTAATTTACAGTCTTCAATAGTTATATCGATATAATCGTTTAAATTTAAATAATCAAACAAATAACCTATTATTTCATTACTCTTTTCTTTTAATATACTTTTAGCTTTTTCTTCACTCATTAGTTGAATATTATATAAAGATACATATATATCTTTAATATCTGATACATTTCTATTATCAAAATAATATGAAGCTATTATTTCTGCTTTTCTTTTAATATTATCATCATAACTATACTCCTCATCAGAATTACCAAAAGAATAAATAGGAAAAGTTGTATATCCCTTATCTTCAACAAATTCTCCCTTTTTAATTAATTTAATTTTCTTTTCTTGAATCTTACTCTCAACTCTCATTTTAAGATTCCTCCTTTAAAAAAATATATCATGGTTTTAAACCATTAATTATTTGTAATAAAGAAAATAAAAATTAAAAAGAGTATGGAATTATTACTCCATACTCTTACTATCATACAACATTCCATCCAGTTCCTGTTTTAAAGAAACATATTGGTGTTGGTACTTTACTACATTTTATAGGAAAAATCCATAGTTCCATATTTAGGATAATTTTAAATTATCTCTTATCTGAATTGTCTTTAATATAATATCTAAAACCTGATTCCTTCTCATGGTTGTCTCTTTAGATTTTTCTATACTAAGATATTCTTTATATAATTCAATTAAACAACTATCAAACGTTTGCACATTTATATTATCAGTAAAATGTTCTATTTCTTTAGTTTGTATATTTTCATTATTTTTATTTAACATATTATATTTATAAATACCATATATCCCATTAAAGTTATTAGTTAAAAATTGTGGCTTATATTCAGATATAATATAGTTTTTAAAATATTTTAGTGTCCTATATTTATAAAAAATCTTTTCATCTATTAATACCATATTAGATATAAATTTAATAACGGTACTCTCAACATTTTTTAGACTAGAATTATAATAGTATTCTGGATCTATTATTAAAATTGAAGTTGATATTTCTTCAAAATTATTAGACTGAATATGAAAATGTTCATCATTTAATCTGAATATTAAATTTGTTATTATTCCTTTATCAGTTTTATATTGATACATATAATCATTTATAGATGTTACATTGACATTTAATTTAGTAGTTAACTCAGATAATATTCTATCTATCTTATATCTATATTTATATTGTAAAAAATTTAAATTGTTATTCACCTCTAATTCTTTTTCTTTTTCAGGTGCAGTAAAGAAATATATATCTATAATATCTTTAGAGTCTTTTAATATAATTTCATATATTATATCAGCATATATTTTTGCATAGTATTTTTCATATAAATCTTTAAAATTATTTAAACCATCTACAACATTATGTTTTATTTTAGTAGTATAAACTTCTACTGGAACTGCTCTGTTTTTAACACTATTTCTATAAATACTTACGTCTCCTTCCTTAGTAAAATTAAAATCTTTTTGAATCTTTTCACTCACACACATTTTTAAGATTCCTCCTTTAAAAATAAAAAAATATATTATGATTTTAAACCATTAATTATTTGTATTAACAAAAGTAAAAAAATAGAAAGAGGCATCAAACCTCTTTCTATTACAAATTAAAACCTTATCTTTAAATCAATAAAACAAATTAAATATCCCCTTAAAATACATCAATTTTACTCATTTAAAAATAACTCATTATTATTTTATTTAATTCTTCTATACCAACACCTTCTTCAAAAAGTTCGGTTATTGTTTCTAAAGATATATTAGTATTATAATTTTCACCGTTATAGTTTATAAATAAAAATGGTGCAAAGGTATTTAGTGTTACAAAATTGCCACTAGTATTTAGTGTTACTAATTTTGCTTTTCCAGCTATAAACGCATCTTTAAATTCATTCACACTAATTTGATTAGTAGTTAATGATGATTTAATTGCCGTAATAAACTGATTCATTAATTTTGTATTTTTCTCATCCTCAGCCATTTTACCTATATTATTTCTGATAATATATGCTATATTATCAAATAATCCTGCAATTTTAAGTTCATCAGATAATAAACTAGTTTCATATATTATATGTTTATTATCTGATAAATACTTTAAAATAATACCACTATCTGATGTTGCTTCTAGTATTGTTCTATAAACAAATGCTACGTGTGGTAATCTTATTATATCTTTTCCAATTTTCAAATCAGGTTTTGAAAGTATAGATATATTTCCTGCGTTAATACCATCTAATAATTCTTTAACAGATGATAGTTTAAAAAAATTTACAGCTCCACTTATAGAAGTTCTTATCTTTAAATCTATAAGATGATTTAAATATCCCTTAAAATACATATCACTTTCTAATGATTTTTCGACATTTTTATTAATTTTATATGACACAGTTTCTTTTTCCACAATAAACCCTCCTATTTTAATTCTCTATATTCTTCTTGAACTGGGCAACTTTCTTTCCTTTCAGTCCTTTTAAATATTATACTCTTTTCCTTTAAAGATGCTTTTAAATATTCTGAATTTTTATATATCCACTCAATATCTTTATCAAAAATATTATCGGGATGTATTTCTTCATTATTATTATCAAATAAAGGATAATATTTAAAGGCTTCACATCCGTAAACATTTCCATCAAATTTTACATATAGCTTATTAGAAACAGCATTACATTTACAACATGAAGTTTTTAATTGTAACGGTATTCCAACTCTAATTTTTGAAGTACCTGTATTAAATCTATCCAATAATGTTTTAACAAACATATTTTCTTCTTCATTTAAATAAAGTTCCTCTTTATTATTTTTAGCTCTTCCATGAGGAACTAATCCTAAAAAACTAACCCTATCAATAGAATTTTCATACACATATTTTATAATATCTGGTATTTCTTTATAATTATACTTCATTGGAACAAAATGGAGTTCTGTCCAAATTTTATTTTTTCTTGATATTTCTATTGATTTTTTAACTAAATTTAAATTTCCATTGGTTCCCATTATATTATTATAAACGTCTTCTTTTAATGATTGAAAATTAAATATAAGTTTATCTAGATTAATCTCAGATAATTCTTTAATAATCTCCTCATTCAAATAGGTATATTTACTGCTATTATCAAATATTATACCACTTGTATATACGAATATTTTAAATCCTTTTTCTTTTCCATATTTAACTATATTAACCAGATCTTTGTGTAAAAAGGGTTCTCCTCCAGAAATACTAACTTCTTCTGTACCTAATCTTTTTAACCCATCAAATACATTCTTAATTATATCAAATGATATGATATAATCATTTGTATTTGGTCCTGAATCTGAAGAACAATGTTTACAATTATTTGGACATAATCTCAATATCTCAATACTAACATGTTTCATTTAATACCCCCCTTCAATTTTATTAATCTCAAAATTTAGTTAAAAAATATAAAAGAAGTACTACTTTCTTCTAAAATCTACAACATCATCATCTTCAGTAAATATCTTTATATTTATAACTTTTAAACCGTGTCTTTTAAGTTTATATCTAATATCTATCAATCTCTTAATAAATATTAAATCATAATATTTATCATTTTTATCTTTATATCTATTTTCTTTAGTTTTTACAAGTGTCAATAATTCGCCTTGTAACACATTTCTTATAAAAAATAAAGTTGATTTTTTATTTCCTCTACCATTTTCACGTCCATTATAAATCCAATTATTATCAGTTGAACAAATATAATTTAAATCATAATCACTCAACCTAAAATTAAATTCTTCTTCTATTATACCCCTCAAATTCTCATCCATATTTTTATACCCTCTCTTTCAATTTATTACGTTAATGTTGAGAGGGTATATATTCTAGTATAGCTTTTTTAGCATACTTATCAGCCATATCGTTATATTTGTTTCCAGAATGTGATTTTACCTTATTAAAAGTTATATTGATACCACATTGTGAAATATATCGTCTATAATTTTTAGATAAAGAATAATTTTGTTTCCATGATTTTCCTATATTGGATACATTAGATAAACCTAAGCACCATTTACATATTCCTATATAATCATGAAAAATTTCTATATTTTCAATATTATTTATTTGTGCGTATTTAATAGCACATAAAGTACCAAGAACTTCACCATATACATTTCTATGTTTTAAATATTCTTCATTGGTACATACATTATATAAAATATCAATAACTTTATTATTATTTACAACGATGACACCATAACTTGAAATATGTTTGGTATCATCAAAACTACCGTCAACATAAAATTGCATATGATGACCTCCTTTTAAGTATTATTATAATGTAATCTAACAAATAAAAATTAATAAAGAAGATGGATATCCATCTTCTTTAAAATACTATTTTTTCATATCTTTCTGAGTTTAATATTGATACCATTGATTCATATGGAGTAACTATAACTTTTTCAGTTGTATCAATTAATTGTGATTCCTCTTGTATTAAATCTGCTCCTAATAACGCTCTGAAGTTATTATTTGAATATCCGCTTAATAATATACATCCTTTTTCTTCTGAATCTACTGGAAATTTAACATCTGCATTTACATTCCAAAATACACAAGTAGGCATTTCATATCCATATTTATTAAATTTTCCTTGAATTACTTTGAATAGAGTTTTACTATCTTTATTTTCTTGATAGTAATATTGTACTCTAGCAGCATCAAATTCCATATCTGAAATTATTAATAAAGTCTGTGGTAATTCTTCTTGTTTTAATTTATTATTCACAGCAACTTCAAGTATTAAATCAAATGCCTTTTCTAAGTCTGTGTTACATCCCCAATTAGATCTATTTGCATTTTCAACTTTTTCACAAATAGTATCACCTTTTATATCTATCAATTCTGGATTTCTACTAAATGTCATGAATTTATTATGAAATACCCCTTGAGTCTTTTCAGCACAATATATTGCAGTAGCTATTGATGTTGCAATAGGTATATTATCATAGTCCTCCATACTAGCAGAAACATCAGCCATTACTAACCAATTAAGTTCTTTTCCTTCAATAACATCTTCCATATTTTTCCATTGAGCATCAGCTAATATAGCTTTAGTCATACTAATTCTATCTTCACTTCTTATATAAGGAAAATGTAAGTCATTATCAAATATATTCTTTATTATTTCAAAAGGATATAATCTCTTACTGTTTATCTTAGCTTTACCCTCTGCAGCTTCGTATACCCATTTCATAAATCTTGCCTTATCATACTTTAAGAATAAAGATTGATATCTGTTTAATGCTACAGATGGTATTTTTGAATAATTTATCTTATCATAATCAATATTTGCAATATAATGTTCAACTATATCAAGATCTCTTCTTAATTTAACTAATATTTTTGAAAATATTATATTGTCTTCTTTCTTTATTTCATTATCTATATCCGGATCACCAGTTAATTTCTTTCCTGAGAAATTCAATAAATGTGATAGTTTCCTACCTAACTTTCTAGTATTTTTTGATGATGAGCTTGGTGAAGGTAACCATTTTGCACATAAAGATGGTGTTGTGGATTCTAGATCACTTTCTAATTGGCATCTTATAATTTCAGTAAGAGCATCTTCAAAATCTGTATATAATAAAGCTTTAACTAAAACATCCCATCTACTAAATTCTGGAATTTGTGGTAATACGAATTTAAGCATTTCTGGGTATTCTTTTGCTAATAATCTTATTGATTCCGTGAATACTTTTCTAACACCTGCTCCTTCTCTTATATCTCCTAAATAAAATATACATTTAAGTGTTAATTGTGGATCTTCTTCTATTGCAGATCTTATTAAACTTTTTAATTCTTCTATATCATCATCTTTTGGTTTTAACATTGATGGAGCTTTAACAAATAAATCTAATACAGCACTTGTTGTGCTTTTTAAAGCATTTGCCCCATTCTCAGTAAAAGTTAAATTATTCATAATTCGTTGATTTTGTTCATAAGCTTCCATAAAATTCATTTTAAATCCTCCTTTTAAAAAACAAAAATATTTACCATATAGAAATATTTCTATATGGTATTTGTATGTAAGTGTTGAAGTGAGTTACTTCCTTGAAATATTAACTAAAGATATATTTTTGCTGATTCAACACTAATAATTAAGAGATTAATTTTTATGTTTTATCCAAAATAAAATAAAAATATATTTGCTGAATTAATCTCAATATGTATGGAGGAGGGTGCTCTTAAACTTATAATCTATAAGTTCTAAATCGCGAACATCCAAATACTTCCTTGTTACACAGTGTTTTATACTATGTTATGTCCTAATAAAAAATGAACAAAGAAAAACTAGTTGTAAATATTGAAAAAATATTTTAACAACTATGTACTTAAATCATGCATCTATTATTAATATGTTGTTAATATATTTTTTATGTAATATGTAAAGGGGATTATGGGAAAGAAAAAATCAATTTCCATAACTCCCGTAACCTCGTAATGTATCAAATGTTGAACTTTATCAACATAACTAGTCGTAATCTACAACTATATGTATAAAACTTTCCCAGTATCTAAATAAATCAGTTTCCGGGAAAGTAAAACCTAAGGAGAGATTGAACTTGAAAAAAATACGAACAATTCAATGTCAATCTCATTAAACAACTTACACCAAATAACAACACACTGTTTCGTAATCTACAAAACTATGTATAAGATACATTATATGGATAAGATATATAATGTATCTTTTTAAGAACTTAAGCCAATTAAATTAGCTATTTGCTCATGTAATCTACATGAAAAGACTTTTTTGAATATTATTTAATAATATGTTTAATAAATAAATTATTATCCATATGTACACTCGTAATCTACGAGTTTTTATATAAATTTAAAATTCATAGGAGTATATTTTAATTAAATTCAATTTGTGTTTATCATTAGTTATATGTATTCCCTGTAATCTACAGGGGGTATTTGTTATTGTGAAAAACTAAATATGTTTTATTAATCTATTGTTATATTTAAAATAAATATTTATATAATAATTTCAGACAGAGAAAAAGGAGTGTGATCATATGTATAAACCGGGAAGACCAAGCAAATACAATCCATTCACAGAACAGGGGAAGAAACCGCCGAAAAAACCGGGGGAATACAGAATACGAAATAAGGAGGGGAGGATTACTTATGTCGGTGAAACCAACGATCTTAACCGGCGTATGCACCAGCATGCGTACAACGGGAAACTGTCCGGTGGCAG
>ENA-ORNF01001123-ORNF01001123.1-human-gut-metagenome-genome-assembly--contig:-NODE-1123-length-24535-cov-5.321609_pt1 | contig 24535 bp, 23 predicted proteins | sample MGYA00242110_ERZ509012 | MGnify/ENA primary metagenome ERZ509012 (study PRJEB26280, sample SAMEA2338714) | human gut metagenome | biome: human gut; feature: human-associated habitat; material: faeces...
CCGGCTGCCATGGAACTGGCTGCTCCGATCTCCGCCTGGCATCCGCCCGCAGCACCACTGATGGACGCACGGGTCGCTATGATCTGCCCGATCCCGGCAGCCACATACATGGCCCGGAGAATTTTGTCCGTATCCTTGCTGCGCTTCTGAAAATAAGGCACCAGCACTGCCGGTAATACTCCACAGGCACCCGCAGTTGGAGCCGCCACGATCCGTTTCATGCAGGCGTTGGATTCTCCCATCTGCAACGCTCCCGCAATGCATTCGTCCACATATTCCCCGCACAATGACTCTTTGCCGGTATTGTTGGTATATTCTTCCATCCTTCTGCCATCACCGCCCACAAGACCGCTCGAGGACGTAAGATTCCCCTCATAGGTGGCCGCTGCAAGCAGCATGGCATCCCAGGCAGCCCGCATATGCTCCATACTGTCCTGCTCTGACACATTCCGCTCTGCCATATCGTCTTCCAGGATCACCTGCCAGAATTCTTTTTCTTCCGTATGACATTTCTGTAATACCTGCTCAAATGACTGATAGGACATAATTACTCCTCCACGTTAATATAGGTCACCTTAATGATACCATCCAGATGTTCCAGCCAGGCCACAGATTCTTGCGGCACTTCCTGGTCCGTCTCTATGACCATGACGGCATAGCCGCCCCGCTTATCCCGGTAAAGCTGCAGTGTGGCAATATTTACGTTTCTTTCCGCCAGCATGGAAGTCACCTGTGCCACATGTCCCGGCTGATCCACGTTGTGCACGATCAAAGTCGGCTTTTCCGCAGAGAAATTCACCTCAATCCCGTCCAGTTTAGCGATCAGGATCCGGCCGCCACCAATAGAAGCCGCCTGCACTTCTATTTTCCGCCCATGTTCTCCAGTCAGCCTGAGAACCGCCGTATTAGGATGGGCATCTTTCAGGGTAATGGTGGAAAAAGAGAATTCCATCCCGGCTTTTTCCGCCAGTTCGAAGCTTGTGGGAATCCGGATGTCATCCGGCCGCATTCCCAACAGACCTGCGATCAGTGCCTTATCCGTGCCATGTCCGATGCCCGTAGCAGCAAAGGAACCATGCAGAAGGATTTCTGCCTTCACTACATGGTCCTGAAGTAATTTTCCTGAAATATAACCGATGCGGACTGCTCCGGCAGTATGGGAACTGCTGGGGCCGACCATAACAGGTCCTAAAATATCAAACAGATTCATAAGCGCCTCATTTCTCACCCTAACACCGTCAGAAGATGTTCAAAATATTCCGGCAGCGGTGCATCGATCTCCAGATATTCTCCCGTGGTGGGATGGATAAATCCCAACGTCTTTGCATGGAGCGTCTGTCCCTGCAATTTAAAAGGGCTTTTCCGGTTGGAATAGACCTCATCTCCCAAAAGTGGATGTCCAATACTGGCCATATGCACACGGATCTGATGGGTCCTTCCGGTCTCTAACACACATTCTATATAAGTATATCCCTGAAACCGCTGTAATACCCGGTAATGGGTCACTGCCCTTTTTCCGTTCTGATGATTCACCGCCATTTTCTTCCGGTCGTTCGGATGTCTGCCGATAGGCTGGTCGATGGTGCCTTCCTCCTGCTGCAGTTTCCCGAAACAGATGGCCCGGTATCGCCTGTTGATGGAATGTTCTTTTAATTGTTCCGCAATGCAGCGATGGGCTTTGTCATTTTTGCAGGCAATGACGGATCCTGTGGTATCTCTGTCAATGCGGTGCACGATGCCGGGACGCAGCACTCCGTTGATCCCCGACAATTCTTTGCCGCAATGATACATCAGTGCATTGACTAACGTCCCGCTATAATGTCCTGCTGCCGGATGCACCACCATCCCTTTGGGCTTATTCACCACGATCAGATCCGCATCTTCATACAAAATATCTAACGGAATATTCTCCGGCTCAATATCCGGCTCCACGGATTCCGGAACAGAAAATACTACTTCGTCCTCACATTTGACACGATAGCTTCCCTTTGCCGGTTTTCCGTTGATCAGCACATTTCCGTCTTTGATCAGCTTCTGGATAAACGAACGGGACAGATTCTCCACCAGCAGACTCATACATTTGTCGATCCGTTCTTCTTCCATTTCTTCCGTTATCTGAAATCGGAGTTCTTCCATTATTTCATCTCCCGATAACGATTCTGCTTAAAGTTCAGAAATTCAAGATCTTTCTCCTTGTAAACAAACAAAAACAAAATAAACAGACCGATAGTAGCCACTACCACATAAATATCCGCCACATTAAAGATTGGATAGTTGATCAGTACAAAGGAGATAAAATCCACCACATAATCCAGTCGGAATCTGTCGATCATATTGCCGATGCCTCCGGCAATGATCACTGCCAGCAGCACATGAACGATCCGGAATTTCTTCTGTTCCGGAAGTTTAAACAAAAAGAACAACAGTACCGCCAGAAATACGATTCCCACAAACAGAATAAATACTTTCTGATTCTGCAACATACCAAATGCTGATCCCCGGTTCTCCAGATATTGTAATTCCAGCACACCGTCAATGATCACATAGGCTGGCTGGTTCTTCAGATGCACCACTGCCAGATGCTTGGTAAACTGATCCAATACCAGAAGCACGATAGCAATCAATGCATCTATCATCAACATAACAACACGACTACTCTTCTTTTCCTTATTCATGAGCATCCTCTTCACTAAAATTAATTTCTTCGACGGCAGCCAGAATCTCTTCATCCGTAACGGTTCTGTCGATAACTGCTTTTCCAATCTTTTTTAACAGAATGAACTTGATCGTTCCCGCCTCCATCTTTTTATCTGACTTCGTAAGCTTCAGGATCTCCTGCGGATCAATATTGTCCACGGAAATCGGCAGATAAAAGGGTACAAACATATCGCGGATCTCGTAGAATTCTTCCATGCTCAGCATTTCCTTTTTCCAGGAAATATAAGCTGCAGCCACGGTACCAAGTGCCACACATTCGCCGTGATACAGCTCAAAATTCTTATATTTCTCGATGGCATGGCCGATGGTATGTCCCAGATTTAAGAGCGCTCTGTCTCCCTGCTCGGTAGGATCCTTTTCCACCACCATTTTCTTGATGGAGCAGGTACGCATCACCATTTCTTCCAGGGTATTCAGATCCCGCTCACAGATCTCATACATATTCTCGATCAGCCACTCATAGAAGGGGGCATCCTTGATCAATGCAGATTTCATTACTTCCGCAAATCCGGAATAGAACTGTCTCTCTTCCAGTGTCTTTAATACGGACAGATTCATATACACCAGCCTGGGCATTTTAAATGCACCCACCATATTTTTATAACTGTCAAAATCAACACCTGTCTTACCACCGATAGAGCTATCTGCCTGCGCCAGCAATGTGGTAGGGATCTGTACGAAGTCAATACCTCTTAAATAGGTAGCCGCCACAAATCCGGTCAGATCTCCACAGACGCCTCCGCCCAATGCCAGCAGCATGTCCTTTCTGTCAAAGCCTTCTTCGATCAGAAAACGGTACACATCTTTCACGGTATCCAGATTCTTGTGTTCTTCTCCGGCAGGGAACACATATTTCACAGCCTTACGGCATTTTCCCTCCAGGAGCTTAAGAATCTGTGCCGCATACAGACCGTCTACGGTGGAATCCGTCACAATGCATAATCTCTTATCTGCCGCACCAAGCTCAGCCAGTTCTTCCCACAGGCCATCAAAGGACTGATGGAATACAATATCATAGCAAGGCTTTTTGTTATAAAGCACCGGTAATCTTTGTGCCATGTTCTTCACCATTCAGTTCGCAGGGAACTGTTCTTTCTGTATAATTTATAGCTGTTTTTAAAAAACTTCCTGCGGTCACCCACAGGAAGTTATCTTCTTATGACTTTTATGTCATTTTATGACATTCCGTTGTTAATCGGCATCTCAAAGGATCCTGCACCGCCGAAAATATCCTGAAAATCACCGGAGATATCTACACTGGCTGGTGTGATAATGAAAATATAATGTGATATTTTCTGTAAATTACCTGAAATCGCAAAGCAGGAACCAGATGTAAAATCAATGATTCTCTGTGCAATATCTACATCCAGGCCTTCCAGGTTCAGGACAACGGTCCGGTTCGCCAGCAATGTCTCTGTGATCTCTCTGGCATCTTCCACGGAAGTCGGTTTGATCACGCAGACCTCCATACCTGTGCCCGGCATCTTTTTCGTTACAGAACGATGAATCGGAGTTACTTTAGGCTGTGTAGAACGTTTACTCTTTTCTTCCAGATCATCGTCATCCGCAGTCTGCTGTCTGCTCTTGGCAGGGCTGAATTTCTTCACAGGTTCTACTTCTTCCTCATCATCCAGATAATCATCATCATAGAAACCTTCATCCTCTTCATCATTCAGTTTCATATAATTCAGGAATTTATCCATTACACCCATGTTGCGTGTCTCCTTTTATATCATTCTATATGGTCTTACTATAATCCCTTTCACCGAAAATGCCGGTTCCTACCCGGACAATGGTGGAACCCTCTTCTGTTGCCACCGTATAATCGCCTGTCATTCCCATGGAAAGAATACTCATAGAAACATTATCAATGTTTTTATTTCCGATGTCAACAGCTAATTGCCGGAGTTTCTGAAAATATGTTCTGTTTTCTTCTGCATTTTCTACAAAAGGAGCAATAGTCATCAGGCCTTTGATATGAATTGCAGGTAATAATGCAATGCTCCGGACAAGTTCCGTCGTTTCCTCTACCGTTGTGCCGAATTTACTCTCTTCCTGCGCCACATTTACCTCGATCAGGATATTTACTTCTGTCTGCTTTTTGACAGCTTCTCTGCTGATCTCTTCCGCCAGACGGAGACTGTCTACGCTATGGATCAGATATACCTTGTCTACAATGTATTTTACCTTGTTGCGCTGCAAATGTCCGATCATATGCCAGCGGATATCTGACGGCAGCTGTGGTATTTTATCTACCAGTTCCTGTACCTTATTCTCGCCGAAATCTCTGGCACCTGCCTGGTAGACATCCAAAAGCATGTCCACAGGCTTGGTCTTACTGACTGCTAAAAGAGTTACATCCTGCTCGTTTCTTCCCGCTGTTTCACAGGCCTTTCGGATGTTTTCTTTTACTCTTCTGTAATTTTCTCCCAGTCGTTCGCTCTGTTTCATTTCTTCCATGGGACTTTCCATCCTTTCCTGTCGATCTTTTTATGCCTCCGGAACTGTGCTGCTTTCCGGTTCCGTACTGCCCGTTACAGTCTCTTCCGGCTGTGTCCCGCCTGTTTCTTCGGTAGTCTGTGTGGGCGCTTCCTCCGGATTCTCATCATCGCCTGTCTGTTCTGCTGTCTCCGGAGTTCCAGTGGCTGCGGTATCCGTCTTATTGATATCTGTTTTCTTAATATTGGTAATGATCTGGTCATCAGACACAGCAGCACCATCCAGGACAATGTAATCATATACATTAAGTCCATAGGTCGTATTGGCTTTTACAATAGCATATTCATCGTTCTGGTATAAAATATTGATCTGTTTGAAATCCGCATATCCTTTGTTGACGTTATACACGCCGATCAGCGTTGCACGCTTGCTTACCGTATACGTCTCCTGGCTGTCTGTTTTATACAGAATATCTCCTGTTTTCAACACAGATGTGTCCATATAATAGACGCCTTCTGTCTCATCATAGCTATAGGCACCTGTTTCCACAAACTCACTGGAGATATCTCCGTTATCAAGGTAGCATTGTCTGAGCACTCCCTGGGTTCCTGTGTTCTCATTCGTCGTAACGAAATCTTCGTCTATCAGGAAAAATTCCTTCTCCACAATAGAGGAATTCGGGATCTTCAGTCCGGTTTCATCGTTCAGGATCAGCTCAATATCCAGAAACCGGTCAGATACAAAGGTAACCATGGAATTCGTAAATGTCAGGGACAGAAAAGTATTGCCATCGCTGCCCGTAAAAAGCTGCGCCTTTCCCCAGGATTCATACTGATTCTTCAGAAAACGTACTTTCACATAATCTTCCTGTTGGATCTCGGCTCCCCTCTCTGCATCTATAGGAATGACCACCGACCAGTTTTCATCGGTAGACAGCTTGTATACCGGATCGCCTACCGCCATCAGTTCATTTCCCAGCATCTGCTTTTTTTCATAATTCTTATCGTCAAATACTTCCGCAGTTACCGCCTCTGCTGTCAGATTTTCATACCCGTCCGTCCAATAAGCCACAATTCCGGTTGTCGGTGCATAACAAAAATTTACAATATTGGCAGTGGAACCATTGTTTTCGTTTTCAATACTTTGCAGCATATTTACATTAGCCAGCTTTAATACTGTATTTTTTAAAGAATATTTGAAATCATAGGTATTTTCATAGTTTTTATCATCATACCCATGTATAAAATTCACAATTTCATTTCGAAACTCAGAGAGCTCCTGATTGCTCAGCGTATTTTCGCCAAGGTTGGCATCCTCCAGTTCTTCCGTCAGGCGCCCGGTCTCATCCACAATATATACCGTATCACCTTTGGCAACTCTCTCTCCCTCTCTGGCATAGAAATTGACATATCCGGCAGTATCCGTATTCACAACAGTCTCACTGCGTACCGCTATTCCCCTGTAAATATTATTGGTCGCCAGAGAACCTTCTGTAACTTCATAGCGGACAATATGATCCGTCTGAAAATACATGATCACACAAATGATCACATAAATAAAAATAGCGCCAAAAATAAGCATACCAATATTGAGGTTTAAAGGTTTTCTATATTTCTTCACTTTTTTCTGTTGTTCTACCATTGGAAAACCTCCTTTCCTCCCGTACATTTGAGAAGCCCCGGTTGACTCCGAGGCTTCTCATAAGTAAAACTATAATACATTCATTTACAAAGATACAATAATCTTATCCTTTACAGACTCCGGTAATTCAGACTCGTCCTTTGATACACTGAGGATAAAATCAATCTGGAAGAAATCACTCATTCTGTCCAACTTTTCAATAACTGCAGAAATATCTTTATCTTCCAAAGCTGCGATTTTCAAAAAGCTGTCAAAATACATCTGCTCCAGATCATGATCCTGAGAAATGATGCCGCATACAAATCCCAAAAACTCGCTTTCATTCTCGATCATGTAGCGGGAAACGTCAATAAGACGCACCTTATTGTTCAGTTCATACATGTGTTTCGTGCTTTTATCCAGATATACGATACTGCCCGAAATTTCCTTTACCTCGCTGTTTACTTTGTCCAACAACTGTTTTGTCTTGCCCTTACCCTTTTTGCCTACAATTAACTGAACCATTGGTGTAACCCTCCTGTCGTAAAATTTATAGGAACTTCACGCAACCTATTTACTTTATTATAGTTGATATACCTTCAAAAAACAACATCTATTTGTTGATTTGCTCCAGCAGCTGTACCATTTCCGGGTACAGCACATCACTGGCCGAAGAATTTAGGATTACTGAAATATACGGAGCTCCGTTTACATCTCTGGATAACAGGATCAGGCAGTGTCCGGCTGCATTAGTCGTTCCCGTTTTCCCTCCGATAACCGTAATATTTCCCGGAGCCTGAAAGTCTCCGCGCAAAAATCTGTTGGTACTATTCACCGTTAATTCTTTGGCTTTTCCGTCTTTATCATAGTAGGTCGTCTGATAACTGGTCATATGTATGATTTCATTAAACGAATCATACTTGATTGCCTCATTAAAGATCAGATACAGATCATAGGCAGAAGTAAAATGATTGTCATCCGAGAGACCATGCGGATTGGCAAAGCTGGTGTTGGTAGCCCCCAGCCTGACAGCCTCTTCATTCATCATCTCCACAAAATGATCCACGCTGCCTCCAATATTCTCTGCGATCAGTATTGCTGCATCATTGGCAGAATACATCAGCAAAATATGCAGTGCCTGATCCAGCGTCATGGTGTCTCCTGCTTTTAATCCGCATAACTGCGCTCCGGATTCCGTGATCTTTACACTGTCCGTTGCTGTTAATACCGTATCTAAAGATGCATTCTGCAGAGCCACCAGTGCTGTCATTACCTTAGTCAGGCTGGCAGGATACAATCTCTCGTGTGCATTTTTGGAATATAATACCTTTTTGTTATTTACGTCGAATAACACAGCAGCAGAGGCCTGTGTCATGTCTACGCTGCCGTCTCCGGTCTCATCCTCTGTAACTACACACAGGTCAGCTGCAAAAGGCTCCGCCCTGCCTGCCCCGGTTCCCACCAGAACATTAAAGCTGCTGACGTTGGAGTTGACATCATAGGGAAATGTGTAAGCCGCATTACCGCATCCGGTCAACAATACTGCACAGAGGATGATGGACATGCAGGCGCAGATCCAACGAACTCTATTTGTACATTTCACGCCACTCTAAATCTCCTCTGTCTAAGGACTTGATCAACAGTTCTGCGCTGGCGAGATTCGTTGCCAGCGGAATATTATGCATATCACACAGGCGCATGACATTACTTACATCCGGCTCATGTGCATTAGGTGCCAGCGGATCCCTCAAAAAAATCACCAGGTCGATCTCATTGTGTTCGATCTGGGCACCGATCTGCTGTTCCCCTCCCAAATGTCCCGCAAGATACTTGTGCACATTCAGATTGGTCACCTCTTCGATCAGTCTGCCGGTCGTTCCTGTGGCATATAATTCATTCTTGCTTAATATTCCGCGATATGCAATGCAGAAATTCTGCATCAGTTTCTTTTTGGCATCATGTGCGATCAGTGCAATGTTCATATCGTCTATACCCCTTCTCTATGATAATGTATCTTTCTTCGTCTAGCTTCTCTTCGCCTGCAGGCGCACGTTCAGTACAACACCCATTCCAATATACAGACTCAGCAAAGAGGTCAGGCCATAACTTACAAATGGCAGCGGAAGCCCGGTATTGGGTAAAATAAAAGTAGCGACTCCTATGTTTACAAAGCTTTGGAAAGCAATCAGCCCCCCCATTGACGCAGCTATGATCGTCCCAGCAATGTCTTTCGCCTTTCCCGCAATGGAAATACATTCCATTGCTGTCAGCATCAACAGTATGATCACTACAATACTTCCCCTAAAGCCAAACTCTTCGCCGATCACTGCAAATATGAAATCGGTTTCCGCTTCAGACAGAAAGTTGCCGTTCTTTACCGATGTGATCTCATTGTTTTTATAGCCTTTTCCGTCCAGTTCCCCGGAACCTATGGCCATGACAGAGTTTAACTGCTGATATGCCAGATCCGTGGAATATTCTTCCGGATTTACAAAGGCAAGAATACGGTTTTTCTGATAGTTTTCCAAAATGGAACTGTCCGGCTGCATCGCCAGGGATACCAGTATCACCACTGCCGGAACAGCCACCGCCAGTGCACCGAAGATCAGTTTATAGCTGATGCCGCCGGCATACAGGATCACACAGAAAATAAAGATCAATACCAGGCTGGTAGACAGTGCCGGCTGTTCCTTGACCATGATCCATGGAATTCCCATCAGTACCGCAATTGATGCGATCACGGGGAAAGTGTTCAACTTCTCCTTATATTTCATAATAAACTGTGCAAAGAATAAAATCAATAAAATTTTTGCAAGTTCGGAAGGTTGAAATTGCAATCCGCCGATCTTCAGCCATCGCTGTGCACCGTTACCTTCTTCTCCCATCAGAATAACCAGACCCAGAAGTACCAGATTTCCTATGTACATCAGCCAGTAGAGCTTCAGGATTACGGAATAATTAAAAAAAGACAACGTGATCATGATCACGACACCGGCGGCCACCCCCGCCATCTGTCTGGTCTGCTGTGCAGGCTCCGCACTGCCGATGGTTATGATGCCGATGGCTGACAGTGCCAGTATCAATATGATCAGTTTAAAGTCATAATCCCGCAATCTATAATTCTTAAACATTCGTTTGGCCTTTCTGTTTCCTTACGGCATTTTTGCAGTCTTCTGCAAATCAATAATAGGAATATTGGCAATGAGGCTGGGGCTTTTACTCCGGCTGCCCTTATTTCCTTTTGCCTGTATCTCGATTTCCATATGATCGGTATCGATCCGCATATATTTTGAGATCACTTTGGTAATATCCGCCTTGATCAGTTCCATCATCTCCGGAGAACAATTCACCCTGTCCGATATCAACAAAATCTTCAGGCGGTCTTTTGCCACCTGGCAGGAACTTTTCCTGCAAAAAAAATGTTTCATATTCATCCCGTCCCCTTCCTATGCTTTCCGAAAAATACCGGTTACTTTTGTCCAAAAAGAGACTCCTTTTTCGAAATCCAGGAACGGAATTTCTTTTCCCAACAGGCGGTCCACAACATTCCGGTATGCTTTGCCGGCCGGTGTATCACTTCCGACTAACGGTTCCCCCTGATTGGTGGCGATCACCACATTTTCATCATCCGGAACAATTCCGATCAACGGCACTGCCAGAATATCCACCACATCATCCGCAGACATCATATCTCCACGCTTTACCATGTCCATACGCAGTCTGTTGATGATCAGATCCATCTGTTTGAAGCCATTTGCCTCCAACAGGCCGATAATACGGTCTGCATCCCGTATAGCCGAGACTTCCGGTGTAGTTACCACCAGTGCCCTGTCAGCTCCTGCAATGGCATTCTGAAATCCCTGTTCAATTCCCGCCGGGCAGTCCAGAATGATGTAGTCGAACTGTTCTCTGAGATGATCGATCACCTTTACCATCTGACCCGGTGTCACTGCTGATTTATCTCTGGTCTGAGCAGAAGGCATCAGATAAAGCCCCGGATGTCTCTTATCACGGATCAGAGCCTGTTTGATGCGGCAATTCCCTTCTACCACATCTACCAGATTATATACAATACGGTTTTCAAGCCCCATAACCACATCCAGATTACGCAGGCCGATATCCGTATCGATCAGACAGACTTTGCAGCCCGCCTTTGCAAGACCTGTTCCGACATTTGCCGATGTAGTGGTCTTCCCTACACCGCCTTTTCCTGAAGTGACGACAATGACTTCGGAGCTTTTCTTCTCCGTAGAAACATTTTGTTCCATTTTGGACTCCTCCTGTTTATTTTTGTCGTCCCCTGGATGCTTTTAAAAAGTACCCAGTAATTCTTTTGTAAGGGGATCGAATACGATCTTCCCGTTCTTCAGGTGTGCAATTTTCGGTTGTACTTTGGGGCGTATCCCCCATTTCGACTGTTTCGCATTGGTTTTATATTTGAAATCGCCGATCTTAATTCTTTCCGGCTCCATTTCAAGCGCTACAATATAGCAATCTTCGATGCCGGATCCACCCGCATAGGCTTCTCCGTACAGTCCTCCCAGAATAATTATGTTGCCTGCGGAGATCACTGCGCTGCCCGGGTATACATCTCCCAGTACCACAATGCTGTTTTCCGTCTCGATAACTTCCCGGTTCTTCAGGCTTCCCTTATAAAACTGTCCTTCATCTCCTCCGGTCAGTTTCTTCTCCATATGCTGCAATGCCTTAATGTAATTTTTGTTGGTTTCTTCATCCCTTCCCACGATACATACGATTCTGACATTGCTGTTCTGGCGGATTGTATCCAGAATCCGGATTTCTTCGGTTTCCGTTACTTTTCTTCCCTCCATGGAAAGTGCCATGCTTGATGTTCCGAAAAAGTTTCTGGCCTCAGAGAACTTCATTGCCAGTTCTCTGAGAATTTCCTCCATTTCCGCATCCTCACGCATCACAAGATTGATTCCGTTGGGAAAGCTTTTGATCAATACTGCATCCTTCATTATTTTTACCTGTCTTTTTACTTTTTTATAGATTCACTTACGAATCCCGGCCATCGACGTTCATCCGCCTGTATTTATCTGACTCCGGATCGTTACATTTCATTGGAAACCGCATTATCCAGGGCATCCGCAGTACCAGTGATCAGATCGTCTTCCTCCGCCAGTCCGTAATAATACTTGATAATGTCTCTGGTAAACTGTGCCGCATAGTCTGAAGAATATCCGAAAGGAATTCTCGTTGCAATGGCGATCTCCGGATTCTCATAGGGTGCATAGCAGATAAACAGCGCATGGTTCGGTCTGGATGCTGTCTGCTCCGCCGTACCTGTCTTACCTGCCGCATTTACTGCAAGATCACTGAAATACGCTTTATTTTCCACCACCTGCCTCATACCAAGATGGAATGCATTCCAATATTCCTGCGGAAGATCGATCTGGTTTCTTACCTCTGCATGATACTCCTTCAACAGATTTCCCTGGGAATCCGTCGTTTTGTCCAACAGTGTCAGATTATAACAGGTTCCACTGTTGGCGATGGTCGTGACATATCTTGCCAGCCCCACCGTGGTATAGCTGTTACTGCCCTGTCCGATAGCGGAACGTACCGGGTCCTTAGTAGAGATATCCGGCGCATATTCCCCGATCTCCACTCCGGACTTGTCCGTCAGTCCATACAGATCCGCATATTTGCTCAGGGTATCCAGACCCGCCTCTTCATTATAGCTTCCACCCCTTGTAGCCAGCTGATAACCGACATTATAGAAGAAGTAGTTACAGGAATCCTTAATGGCGGATGTCACATTCTCATAACCGTGTCCGGAGATTTTCCAGCATCTGGGAGACGGCGTGATCTCGGTAAACGTACCCACACAGTTTACACGGGTCTGGAGATTGATGACATTTTCCAGTAGTCCAGCCGTAGCAGATACAATCTTGAAAGTAGATCCGGGAGCTGCCTTATACTGCGTGGCAAAATTCAGCTGAGGACTGGACTTGTCCGCATTCAGTTGTGCATAGTATTCCGCATCCACGGTATTTGCCATCTTATTGTTGTCATATCCCGGATAAGATACCATAGCCAGCACATCTCCCGTATTGACATCCGTAATGACCACGGAAGCATTACAGGGATCCAGCGCCAGCTGTGCCGGTGTGATCTCCAGATTATTGATCCGGTTCATCATAAACTGATAGGCTGACAGTTTTCCGGAATACAGTCCTTCTTCGTCCTCTGCCGGAATATCTACCACCTGCTGTTCACATAAAAGCATGCAGATCTGTCTCCCGCTGATCTTGTCATTTAAGAGCATATACTTATAAAAACGTTTTTGGAATTCCGTGGTATGTTCAATCATCTCAATGGTATATTCCAGCAGCTGATCATAAACCTCTGTGGAATCCGAATATTTATCATCCAGATCCAGTTTACTCACATCGACCCAGTTCATGGCAATACAATACTGGAGATATTCCTTCAGTGAGATCACTTCATCTTTCGCCCATGCAGTCTGTGTCGCATCGTTGTCATCCACCAGTTCCTTCATGATCACACCTTCTTCTCTGAGAAGGCTGACAATATTACTCTGATAGACCTGATATTCCTTGGAAAGCCTATTATAAGGAGTGGCGCCCTCTGTGAGTTCGTAAGTCAGTCTGTCATAAACACCCTGCTTGTATTCCAGATAAGCCGCATAGACTGCTTTTTCCGTCTCCCCGGCATTTTCCGTCTCAAAATGCTTTCTGTCCAGAATGTTATTGTTGATCATGGCAAAATATACATCATAGATCGGAATCTTAATAGAGGAACTCTTTGCATTTTCCGGCAGATTGAATTCTTTGGCATTGATGATCTTGCTGGCTACCAGACCGGCAAGTTTCTGCTCCACGATATTATAGACTGCCTCTGTAAGATCCTTATCAATAGTCAGATACACATCCGCTCCCGGCTGTGCCTCTTTGCGTTCCAGGATGGTGATCACCTTACCGGTATTGTCCACCACTACTTTTTCGCTGCCCTTGGTACCCTGCAGTGTAGTCTCCATATACGCTTCCATACCGCTCTTACCTACTACATCATTGATAGTATAGGTATCTTCCATGCCGCCTTCCGCCACTACCTGTGCATTTAAATCTGCCAGTTCTTCAGAAGAAATTTTACCGGTATACCCCAGCACATGTGCAAAATATTTGCTGTCTATGTAGTGGCGCACCGTATCTTCCACAATGGAGACACCGTCCAGCTGATCCGAGTTCTCCATGATCACCGCCACTGTCTCCGCACTGACATTAGCAGCAACAGTGGTTCCCACATATTTACGAAAGGATGTCAGATTCATGGCATAGCGTATGGTCACCATCTGCAGCCATTCTTCTTTGGTGTAGCCCTTTCCCGGTATAAATGGTGTCATACGATCCTCGGGATCTTCATACTGACCGATGGCAAAGCCCTTGGCACGGCTCAAATACTCCATCAGTTCCTGCGCCGTCATGGCTTTTTCATCGTCTCCAAGCTCATCTACCGTCTTATACCCCAGTACATCCGCCTGAAAACGAAGCAGTGCAGTACCGTCCACAGAATACGCATAATCACCATCTTCATCAATTATGATCTTGAAATCCGTGATCACGCTGTCCCCGTTTTTCTCGATCAGCTTGATCAGACGATACACAACATCATTCACTTTTGCATTTTTATTCCGGCTGGACTCAAATACATCCTCGATCTTTACAGAATAAGCCAGTTCGTTTTCTGCCAGTACATTACCGTTTCTGTCCAGGATCCGTCCTCTGGTACTGGAAATATCCCTGGTCTTCTCAATCTGAAGGATAAAATCATTCAGATATTCTTCGCCGTTTACGATCTGTAAGTTAAAGCAGCGGTAAATCAGAACTCCGGCAAAAAAGACAAACAATATCATAAGTACGGTCAGTCTGCTTGTCACAATATTAATAATGTGATCTTTGATTTCACGAAACAAATTTCTGTGCGCTCCTTTTTTCCTTCTCCTCCAGCCTCTGATTGATCTTCAGGATCAGAGGATACAAAATAATCGTAACAACAATGGTGTAAAGTGCCTCCGGAAGGATCACTCTTGTAAAATAGTACGGGAAATGAAAACGCCCTCTCAAAAGAAACATCAGAATATAGCAAATCAAGCCATAAGAAATATCACTCACTACGATCAGTGCCAATGGCAGTTTGATATCCTCCGGATAAAAAATCCTACAGAACTTTCCGTTCAGGAATCCTATGTACATCATTATCATGGCATAAAATCCAAGGACACTTCCAAAAAAGATATCACATAGAAGTCCACAGGAAAATCCGATCAAAAGCCCCTCTTTTTCACCTCTCATAAATCCGAAAGAAGAAGTCAGAATGATCATCAGATTGGGAATAATGCCGCCCAACGCCAGGCTGTTGAATACGCAGCACTGCAGTATAAAAAAGAGGAAAATCAATACTACAACCACAATTTTACGAAGGAAGCTGCTGTTATTCTCCATCTGTACCTCCTCCGTCCGGTACCTGTTGTTTTTTATCTGTGATCACAAGCACTTCACTGAGATGTTCAAAATCCACTACAGGTGTCAGATAACCCGATTTTGTCAGATTATTGGCATCCTTGTTGATGGTGCTGATATAGCCGATCAGAATATTGGGAAGGTACTTGTCACTGATATCTGAGGTTACCACTTTGTCGCCTTCAGCCACAGCATCCTGGCTGTCCACCAGTTTGCTGAAAGGAATGACCCCCTGTGCCATCAGCTGCAGATCTCCGGATACGATCAGATTGTCTCCCGTGGCAAGCGTCATACCGCTGACATTGGAATTGTCGGAAATAATAGAAGTCACCCGGGACCAGTTCGGTCCCACGGATGTAATTCGCCCTACGAGGCCGCCTCCGGCGATCACATTCATATCATCCGCCAGACCGTCATTGGAACCTTTGTCAATAACAAAGGAAGAATACCAGTTGCCGGAATCTCTGCTGATGATACGGGCCCCGAGCTTGTTATAATCTCCGTATTCTTCATCCAGTTCCAGAAGTCCCCGCAGCTCATTCAGTTCATATTTGTCCTGCTGAAGCAGGGTATTTTCTTCCGTCAGAGATGCTACCTGCTCCTTCAGGGCACTGTTTTCCGCCAGGAGCGCACGGATCTGTACCAGTTCATCCGAGCGATTGGACAGCCATTCTCCTGCTTTTGCAATCCCCTGTTCAAAAGGGACGATCACATAGCCGACCACCCGGTTAAAGGGACGGTTAAATACATTGGTTCCAAACGTCACCAGCATCATAATTGTACATAGAATTGTTAAAATAAAAAGGAGATATTTACCCGGCAAAGTAAATCTCTCCCCTTTTCTTTTTACGACTGGGCTCATTTACTCATCCCTTCAATTGCGTAAGCTACCGTTTTATAGTTCTCGTCTTTAATGATCTTGGCAAGACCTGTTGCCACACTGGTTAACGGATTTTCAGCCACATTCACATGCAATCCGGTACCTGCGGCAAGTCTTTCCGCCAGATGACTTACCTGGGAAGCACCGCCGGTCAGATAAATACCATGACGATAAATATCTGCGGCAAGCTCGGGCGGAGTTCTCTCCAGGATTACTTTTACATTGTCAATAATCGTATTAAAGTGCTCTTCCAGGGACTCGTCCACCATCTTTGTAGGAATCTCACGTTCTACGGGAAGTCCTGTCACAATGTCTCTGCCGTAGACAATAGCACCTTTTCCCTCTTCTTCTAATTCTTTCAGGGAAATTTTAACGTTTTCCGCCGTTTTTCCTCCGATGATCAGAGAGAACTCTCTTCTGACCGCTGCACGGATGGCATCATCAAACTTCATGCCACCTACTTTGATCAGTCTGCTGAGGACAATGCCGCCCAGAGACAGAATCGAAATTTCCGTGGTTTCATAGCCAACATTGACTACCAATACACCCTGTGAATTTTTGACATCAATATCCAGCCCCAGACCATCCGCTACGGCCTTTTCCACGACCATGATCTTCTTAGCTTTTACATTTGCCCCTTTGATCAGATCGTAAAATGCTCTTTTTTCAACCTCGGTGACATCTGTAGGAACCGCAATGAAGAAATCAGAAGGCTTCGTATTTCCCTTCTGAAGATCTCCGATAAAATACTTCACCAGTGTCTCCATATTTTTAATATCCGCAATGACACCGTTGGAAAGCGGATAAGAAATATGAATATTGCCGGGCGCTTTCTCATACATTTCAAATGCAGAGTTTCCATACGCAAATAAAGTATTTTTATTCTCGATGGCAATCATATTTTTCTCAATCATAATGTTGTCATCATTGCGATTATAGATTTTAATGTTGTTGGTACCAAGATCAATACCGAATGCATTGTTTGCCACTGTCGTTGTCCCTTTCTTATATCAATAATTTTTGCTCTTTGAAACTAGTATACCTGTTATCCCCGATAATAATGTGGTCCAGCAGCGGAATATCCATCTGATCTCCCACTGCTGCAACATTCGCTGTCAGTTTCCTGTCAGCACCGCTGGGTGTCGGATCTCCGCTTGGGTGATTGTGTACCAGAATAATGTTTACCGCTTTGTCTTTTAACGCTTCCAGAAAGACCTCTCTGGGAGAGATCAATGCCATGTTGACGCAGCCGTCTGAAAGCTTCTTTTCGCAGATCAGCTGACCCTTAGCATCCAGACAGAGCAGATACACACACTCCGTATCCTTATGTCTGAGTTTCTCCATAAAATAATCCGCCACCATGTCTGCTCTACTGAAACAGATACCGGTGCTTGCCCTGGCACGGCTCATCCGTTTGGATAACTCGGCGATACTTTTTAATTTCACAGCCTTGACCATACCGATCCCCCTGATCTGCATCAGTTCTTCGATACTTACATCATGCAGTCCCAGGATTCCTTCTCTCGGGTACTTTGCCAATGCCAGTACTTTTTCGGCAAGTTCTACTGCAGAGGCATCTCTGGTGCCTGTTCTTAAAATAATCGCAAGCAATTCCGCTTCCGTAAGATTTTCTGCGCCGAAATGCAAAAATCTCTCATAAGGTAATCCGGGATCTTGATTCAGTTGTACATTCTTATCAGGCATAAGTCTCCTTCTGCCTTCTCCGACGTATGCTGCCTAACGGATAAAACGGTATACCACAAAAGCAATGACCACACCGATCACACTTGCGATCGTGATGTTGAATTCCAGTCCAAATGTCAGAATAATAAAACCAAGGTTCAGTTCCACCGGACTGCTGAGTCCGAAATTCTGTCCATAGTTCAGAAAGGTACCATCAAAATAAGTCCCTATAAATCTGCCGATAACAAAACCGATCAGCACAAGGACGATCAAAACCCAATTAATTCTCTTCAAGGTGTTTCCTCTTCTTTCTTTTGTGTACTTTTCTGCGGCAGAACAGCTCTCCCCGAGAAAGTCTGTCTCCCATACGTCTTTTTATACTATCACAAAATGCTTCTTCTGTACACAAATTTAGTAGATTTTATTTTGCGCTTTTTCTACAGGATTTTAATTTTTGGAACAAATTATATTGCCTTTCGGATCTGATCCTCGGTAACTATTCCCTTCTGTACCAGTGCCTGCAGGGATTTCAGAATACCGAATTTCGCATGCTGCCAGGTCAGTCCACCCTGAAAATATACGGCATAGGGTGGCTTAATGGGACCGTCTGCGGACAGTTCAATGGAGGATCCGGATACGAATGCCCCTGCCGCCATGATAACCTGTGCATCATATCCCGGCATATCCCAGGGTTCCGGTGTCACATGGCTGTCTACCGGAGCCGCTGCCTGAATTCCCTGACAGAAGCCGATGACACCTTCCGGCTGTCCAAACGTTACCGCCTGGATAATATCATGTCTGCTCTCCGTACCGTTCGGTACTACCGCAAAGCCTAATTTTTCATAGACATTAGCTGCAAAGATTGCTCCCTTTAATGCACCCGCCGTCACGGTAGGTGCCAGGAAAAATCCCTGATAAAAATCTTTCAGAATACCAAGAGACGCTCCGACTTCCTTGCCAAGTCCCGGAGAAGTCAGACGGTATGCTGCATTTTCCACGCATTCCTTTTTTCCGGCGATATAACCGCCAATGGGTGCCAGTCCACCGCCGGGGTTCTTGATCAGGGATCCCACGATCATATCCGCCCCGACATCAGAAGGTTCTATGGTCTCCACAAATTCTCCGTAACAGTTATCCACCATGCAGATCACATCCGGTTTGATGCCTTTGATAAAGGTGATCAGTTCCCCGATCCTCTGTACGGACAGGGTCGGTCTGGTCTGATATCCCTTGGAACGCTGAATCGTTACCAGATGGGTCTTTTCATTAATGTTTTCACGGATCTTATCATAGTCAAAGCTTCCGTCCGGCAGCAGGTCTACCTGGCGATAGGTTACTCCATATTCTGCAAGAGACCCTTTGGAGGGGCGGATGCCGATGACTTCTTCCAAAGTATCATAAGGCTTGCCTACGGGGGACAACAACTCGTCTCCGGGTCGTAAATTGCTCATCAGGGCAAGAGCCAGTGCGTGAGTACCGCAGGTGATCTGAGGACGCACAAGAGCATCCTCCGTATGGAAGGCTGCCGCATAGACAGCCTCCAGGGTGTCTCTTCCCAGATCGTTGTAGCCATAGCCTGTGGTACCTAACAGACAGGCCTCACTGACCTGATGCTGCTGCATGGCCTTTATCACCTTCAACTGATTATATTCCGCATTCCGGTCCACCTCATCAAAACGCTCCCGCAGGCTTTTCTCTATGGCACATCCATAGTCATATACCGTCTTGCTGATCCCCATGGAAAGATACATTTCTTCATTACCGTTATTGCTGTTTTTCATAGATCCCTTTTTCTCCTAATTCCTTTATCATATATTCTAAAATTTTCTCTTCGTCATAGTCAAATTGCTGTTTATCCAGCCAGGTAACTTCTTTTTCCCTGCGAAACCAGGTCAGCTGTCTCTTGGCAAAATGCCTGGTGTCCCGTTTCAGAGTATACACTGCCTCCTCCAGACTGCACTCACCGTCCAGATATTCCAGAATTTCTTTGTATCCCAGTCCCTGCATGGATACCATTCCTCTGTGACAACCCATTCTTTCCAGGCTTCTGACTTCCTCCACCAGTCCTTCCGACAGCATTTCATCGATACGGACTTCGATTCTGTCATAGAGTTTCTCCCGGTCGTCTGTCAGGACAAAATAGCTGAAATTGTATGGGCTCATGCGCTCTTTTTCCCTTTCATTATGCGTAGAGATCGGTTCCCCGGTCAGTTCATAATATTCCAGTGCACGAATGGTTCGCTTGATATTATTGGCATGGATATTTTCTGCAGATACCGGATCGACCTTTGCAAGCATCTCATGCAATACTTCCGGTCCTTTTTCTTCCGCAAGCTGTTCCAATTTTTCCCGATATTCGGTATTCTCTTCGTTTTCTGTAAAATCAATTCCACGAAGCACCGCCTGAATATAGAACCCGGTACCTCCCACCAGAATGGGAATATGTCCCCTGTCATAGATCTGTTCCATACATTCCAGACATCGTTTCTGGAACACCACCACATTAAATTCTTCCCACGGTTCCAGAATGTCGATCAGATGATGGGGCACTCCCTGCATTTCCTTCGGGCGGATCTTGGCAGAACCGATATCCATATGTTTATATACCTGCATGGAATCGGCTGACAGGATCTCCCCGCCTATGGCTTTCGCCAGGGCAATGGACAATTTCGTCTTGCCAGCTGCGGTAGGTCCGGTCAGTACGACTAACGGTCTTTTTATAGATTGTGTTACCGACATAATTCTTCTTCCTTACACATTATCCATTATTATTCTGGGTGCAGTTTGCCGCATCAATGGCGATGACTAACATCAGCCCTTCCAGTTCGTCCTTGGGATCAGCAAAGTTAATCGTATAGGTATCTCCCCAACGGAACAGTTCCTTCGAGATATGAATGATACTGCTGCATCCGCTGTACACATCGTAATCCCATCCCATGAAATCTCCCTCCACGCGCCAGCCGTTATAATCAATCTCGTATCTGGGCTTGAAAAAGGAAAACTGTTTGCGGATCTCGCCTTTCATCTGCCCGCCGATTTCGATTTCAAATGCCGGAAGCAGGGTAAACAGCCGCTGCCTGATAACTCCCAGTTCACGATCATTTCTGTCATATACGTGTAACTGGTGTCCCAGGGAGAAAAATTCTGCCTTTACAAAATATTTTGCATTTTCGTTCTCATCATAGACATCATAAGAATCTGTCCAAGAAAATACTCGTTGTTTAATCAGTAAACGCATTATACGATCCTCTTAAATTTCTTCTCCAGGTCAGTCTCCGTCATTGTAATGATGGTAGGTCTGCCATGGGGACAGTTGTAGGGGTTATCCAGTGTCAGAAGTTCATCGATCAGCCGTTCCGCCTCCTGAAGGCTTAATCGGTTGTTACCCTTAACAGCCGCCTTACAGGACATGGATGCGATCTTCTCCTCGATGACCTGGAAGCTGCCGCGGCTGCCGGTCTCCTGGGACAGTTCATCAAGCACCGCTAAAAACAGTTCTCTCTCACTGCAGCCATAGAGATCCACCGGCACACTGCGCAGGGCATATTCATTGCCGCCGAAGGCTTCAATCTCGAATCCAAGCTGTGCAAAGGCATCCTCGTAAGTATGGAGAATGCTTTCCTCCTGCCCTGTGAGACTTACAATGATGGGCGGCATCAGGCGCTGGGATACCACACTTTTTTCATGGAACTGCTTCATCAGGCGCTCGTATTTTACCTTCTCATGGGCGGCATGCTGGTCAATGATGAACAGCTTATCTTCGAACTGGATCAACCAGTAGGTATCGAAGACCTGACCGATGATCCGGTAACGGCTGCGATTCTGCACAGATAACAATTTCTCTTCAAAAAGATTCATCTGCTGTACATCCTTCACCTCAGGTTCCATATCCATATCCGATGGCCGCATCTTCGCAGGAATACTGTCCACGGTTTCCATCACCTCAGCGGTATCCGGGCAGATAACAGGCTCTGATGGAGTCTCAGCCTTTGGCTCCGGCGGTGCTGCCTCTACAAAGAAATCGTCCTCTTTCGGTTCTGGTGTTGCCGCAGGTGCAATAGATTGTATCTCTGTCTGCGCACTTACCGGTTCCGGTTTACGGAGACTGGTCTGTATACCTGCATGTGCCTCCTGCCAGATGGGTTTCTGTATAAATTCTCTCCGGTCTTTCGGTACCGCCTCATATTTGGCTGCCTCCATGACACGGTAGCTTTCTTCTCTTTTTTTCTCGAACACCTCCGGCGTGTGCTCCTTCCAGGAAGCTTTTCTGGCTTCCTGCTCCTTTTTCTGAATGGCTTTTTCGTCCTCTAAAGAAGCATCCGGGATCATTTCCCGGTTCCTCAGGGTTGTTGCTATCTTCTCGCTCAGCATTCTGGCAAATGCCATGCCGTCGGAGAACCGCACATCCATTTTGGAGGGATGCACGTTCACATCCACCGTCTCCGTATCCATCGTAATATGCAGTACGCACAGCGGAAATTTATGCTGCATCAGATATTGCTTATAGCCTTCTTCAATGGCTTTTGCGATCACACCGCTGCGGATAAAGCGTCCGTTGATAAAATAAATCTCAAAATTGCGGTTAGAACGTACCAGTACCGGTTTGCCCAGATACCCCTCAACCTTAATGCCGTTTTCTTCAATCTGGATCGGTACCAGCTCTGCGGCGATCTCTCTGCCGTAGATCCGGTAAATGACTTCCCGCAGATCACCGTTTCCGGAGGTATGGAATCTGGTCTGATTCCCCAGTACGAATTTAAAGGAGATATCCGGTCTGGACAGTGCCAGATGTTCCATCAGATCCGTGATATAACTGCCTTCCGTAGCAGGCTGTTTTAAAAATTTCCGGCGTACCGGCGTATTGAAGAACAGATTCCTCATGAGGAAGGTGGTACCGTCCGGCGCACCGATCTCATCAATGGACTGTTCCCTTGCCCCCTCTAACACCATGCGGGTTCCGGTGAGGTTCTCTTTTCTCTTGGTGATGATCTCCACACGGGACACCGCCGCAATACTGGACAGAGCCTCACCGCGGAAGCCAAGGCTTGCGATATGGTTCAGATCATCTGCGTCTTCGATCTTGCTGGTGGCATGACGCAGGAACGCTGTAGGCAGCTGTTCCCGCTCAATTCCACAGCCGTTATCTGTCACACGGATAAACTCAATACCGCCTTCTTTTGCCTCTACCGTAATCGCTGTGGAACCGGCATCTATGGCATTTTCCACCAACTCCTTCACCACGCTTGCCGGCCGCTCTACCACCTCACCTGCAGCGATCCTGTCGATCGTCCGGGAGTCCAGTACATGTATTCCCATATCAATAACCCGTTCCTTTCTGTAACCTGCAAATATTTCAGGCGCTTTAGCCGTTCCAACGGTTCTTCAACTTATTCTGCAGACGATACAGGGTATTCAGTGCGTCTAATGGAGTCAGTGTCGTCACCTCAATCTCCATCAATTCTTTTAAAATATCCTCGTCCGTCACAGTGTCGAACAGAGACATCTGTGCCAGATCCACTTCATCGTATTTCGGCTGCTTTTTTGACTTGCCATCATTTTTATTATCGATGGCGATGCTCTGCACCTTTTCCGTAATATCATTGTCCGACAGTTGTTCCACGATCTCCTTGGCACGGTCGATGACCATATCCGGCACACCTGCCAGCTTTGCCACCTGGATACCGTAACTCTTGTCCGCGCCGCCCTTTACGCAAATCGCGCGTACGCTGCCTTTTTCAAGGGCTTGTCTGAACACGGTGAATTCCGAATTTTTCACGGCGGGCGAAATGTCGTTGAGTTCCAGCCCGTATCTCGTGTCGGGTTTGTCGCTGCCGAAGCGGTTCATCGCTTCCGTCCAGGTCATGCGTCTGAAAGGCTTTGTGAAGGTGATATTCTTGCATTTTGCAAAGATATCCTTGATCATACCTTCCGCAATTTCCATGACGTCCTCGTCGTTTTCGACAAAACTCATTTCGATGTCGATCTGCGTGAATTCGGGCTGACGGTTTGCGCGAAGGTCCTCGTCGCGGAAGCACCTTGCAATCTGATAATAGCGGTCAAATCCCGCAATCATCAGAAGTTGTTTGTAAAGTTGCGGGCTTTGCGGCAAGGCGTAAAACGCGCCGTGTTTAATGCGGCTGGGGACAAGATAATCCCTTGCGCCTTCGGGCGTGGATTTTCCGAGGAACGGCGTTTCGATTTCCAGAAAACCGTTTCTTGCAAGGTAGTCGCGCGCCGCCCTTGTGATTTTGTCGCGCATGATAAGGTTGTTTTGAAGATACGACTTTCTGAGTTCCAGATATCTGTATTTCAAAGCAAGATTTTCGCCGACGGACGCTTTTTCGGAAATGACGAAAGGCGGAATTTCGGCTTCCGACAGAATTCTTAAATCCTTCACGTCGATTTCGACGTCGCCGGTGGGCATGTTTTCGTTGATATTCTTCCCTGTACGAAGTCTTACCGTGCCTTTTGCCGACACGACGTATTCTGCGCGTACGGAGCGCGCTTTATCGGTGAGCGCGGCGTCGACGCCTGCGTCGAAAGCAAGTTGCACGATTCCCGTTCTGTCGCGAAGGTCGATGAAAACGAGATTGCCGAGATCGCGCGTTTTTGCGACGAATCCCATGACGACGACTTCACGATTTTCGTCGTTTTTTCTCAAATTTCCGCACATATCGGTGCGTTTTAA
>ENA-ORNF01001124-ORNF01001124.1-human-gut-metagenome-genome-assembly--contig:-NODE-1124-length-24510-cov-5.698385_pt1 | contig 24510 bp, 23 predicted proteins | sample MGYA00242110_ERZ509012 | MGnify/ENA primary metagenome ERZ509012 (study PRJEB26280, sample SAMEA2338714) | human gut metagenome | biome: human gut; feature: human-associated habitat; material: faeces...
TCATTTTGTAGCTGATGCCGGCGCGTTTCATGCGTCTTAACGCTTCTTGAATTTCTTCCACCGGTCTTGTCAGCGCAATACGGAAAAAGCCTTCGCCGCATTTACCGTAGCCGTTTCCGGGCGGTACAACAACATGAGCTTTTTCAAGCATTACAGTAACAAACTCTTCTGACGTAAATCCTTTCGGAACAGGAACCCAAAGGTAGAATGTAGCCTTAGAAGGAACAACGTCCCAACCGAGGTCTCTCAAACCTTGTTCCATAACTTCTTTACGTTCCTTATACATATCGTTAAGTTTTTGGATACGTTCTTTCGGAGTGTTAAATGCAGCAACAGCAGCCTGTTGAACGGCTTTGAAAACACCTGAGTCAATGTTGTTTTTGATTGTGCCAAGTGCAGTAATTGCTTCTGCATTACCGCAAACAAAACCGACTCTCCAACCTGTCATATTGTATGATTTTGAGTGTGAGAAAAATTCAATTGCGATGTCTTTCGCACCTTCAACTTGAAGAACTGACGGTGCAACATAACCATCGTAAGTCATTTCACAATATGCTTGGTCGTGACAAAGAAGAATATCGTATTTTTTACAAAAATCTACTGCTTTTTTGAAGAACTCGAGGTCACAAACCGCACCGGTCGGGTTGTTCGGGTAATTCAAGAACATAATTTTTGATTTCTTTGCAATTTCTTCAGGAATTTTATCAAAATCGGGCAAGAAATTATTTTCTGCCGAAAGAGGCATTGAATAAGGTGTTCCACCTGCAAAAATTGTAGCATTTTTGTATACAGGATATCCCGGGTCAGGAACGAGTGTATAATCCCCTTCATCAACGTAAGCAAAGAAAACGTGTGCAATTGCTTCTTTTGAACCGATATTTACGAGCATTTCTTTGTCAGGGTCAAGTTCAACACCAAATCTATCCTTCATCCATTTGCATGCCGCATCTCGAAATTCTTTTGTACCGTTGTATGGAGGGTAATCGTGATTTTTCGGGTCATCAATTGCAACGTGCATTTCCGCAACAACATCTTCTAGTGTCGGAGTATCGGGGTCACCGATACCAAGGCTAATGATATCCACGCCGTTTGCCTTCGCTTCATTGATTTTGCGGTCAATTTCAGCAAAAAGGTACGGAGGAATTTTATCTAATCTTACTGATCTTTTCATTTTGTCTCCTTTAAAGTGATTTTGATTTAATTTTATCAAAAACATACAACTGTGCAAATTTCGAACGATAAAAAACGCAAAATTCAGCAGTAATAAAGACTATTCGACATCATCATCTTTGATATTAATTTTTGGAATTCTTGGCAAACTCAAATGGTAAAATGATGCGGCAAGTCTTATTAAAATAGTAATAATAATCGTCGAAGTTACCGAAACTGCAGCATTTACGCCATTGATAAAAAGGAAATAATATAAACTTGCACCAACGATAGCCGCCGAAGCGTAAATATCCTTGTAAAGCACGAAAGGTACTCTCCCTGCCAAAATATCTCTCAACATGCCGCCGCCGATACCGGTTATAACACCGACGAAAATTGCCAAAAACGGATTGTGCGAAAATCCGGCAACTACGGCTGTATTCGTACCTGTTACCGCAAAAACACCAAGCCCGATTGCATCGAAAAAGTTCACAACGTCCATAAAAAATTCTTTGTTTTTCTTAAACTTAACCGCCATAACGGCAGCAAGTCCAAAAGCCACGCAAGATGTGAGAAATGCGACAAAAACATACAAAGAATGTCTGAACATTGTCGGAGGGATTATGCCCAAAATAATATCCCTGATTGCACCACCGCCAACAGCCGTAATGACGCCCAAAACGATGATTCCGAAAATATCAAAATTACGTTTAATGGCAACGATGGCACCGGAGATTGCAAACGCAACAATACCAATTAATTCAATGATAATTATTTCTTTTCCAAATGTCATGACTTCTTCTTTCTTAACACATTATAACGTAAGCGATTTTTTTTGGTATAATCTAAAAAACATAAAGGAGTGTATTATGAAAAACAAATTTTTGACCAAAATCTTTGCATTACTTTTAATCATTGCGTTTTCAACCCCAATGTCTGCGATTGCAACAACGTTAAAATTTGCACAAATTTCTGACATTCACTACAATCCTGATGCACCGAGACCCGAAAATGCAAAAAGTTTTAAGATGAAGTTCTATGCACTCCCTGTGCTTGACGATGCGGCAAAACAAATTAAGGAAGAAAAAAACGTTAAATTCACATTGGTTACTGGCGATGCAGCCGACAGACCGCTTTCTAAAGATTTTGAATTTATATATAAATATTTAAACCAAGTTTTACCGACACCTTGGTATTATTGTCTAGGAAACCACGATGTTGCGGCTAAAGGCGACTTGAACAAACAAAAACATATCGAATTGTTGAACAAAATCAACCCGAAAGGATTTGCACCTGACAAAACGTACTACACGTTCAAACCTAAAAAAGATATGACTTTCATATGCTTAGATGCTGCTTATGATAACAAAAGCACACCGCAAGGATATCTTCCGCCCGAACAGTTGAATTTTTTAGACAAAACAATATGCGGTGCAGGAGATGATGTAATAGTAATATTCATGCACTTCCCAACGGTTTACCCGACTGTTTCAAGAGACCACGATATCGTCAATTTGTATGCATTTAATGAAATCGTTAAAAAATATGACAACCCGATTTTGGTTTTGGGTGGACACTTCCACGCAAACAAAATCCGCCAAACCGACAATATCGTTGAAGTTGCATCACCTTCATTGACAAGTTACCCGATTGCATTGAGATTTATCACAATCGATAACAGTTCTGACAAAACTGTTTTCACATTTGATTATAGAGAAACAAACTTGAAAGACGTTCAAGCGATTGCAAAAACAAAAATCGGCTGGCCAACTTGCGGAAAAGATTCTGACCAAAACGCAGTCATTACAGTCGAAAAGGTTTGCAAATGCGGTTGCGGAAAAAGAAATTGCAAATGTAACCAAAAATAATTGGACAAAAAACTAAAAAATCGCTAAAATTAAACTAAGATGAGGTTTAAAAATGACTGTTAACAACGATAAATTCACAGTAAAATTCAGAGGTATAAGAGGTTCTTATCCTACTCCGCAAAGAGGTTTTCTTGATTTTGGAGGAAATACTTCTTGCGTAGAAGTCAATGTTGGCGGTCATTTGATTATTCTTGATGCTGGAACAGGAATTATCTCCCTCGGAAACGAACTTATGAAGGAGCATATCGCTTCGTCGGACGAATTTTTCCAACGAACACCAATGAATGCAACGATTTTGCTCAGTCATATTCACGCAGACCACATTCAAGGTTTTAATTTTTTTAAACCTCTCAACGTTTTGACCTCAAGAATCCGTGTTTACGGCTTTAGCGACTATTCAGAGTCATTGGAAGAAAATCTTCATCAGTTACTTTATGATAAGTCGTTTCCTGTTTGTATGAACGACATTGCGGCTGATGTAGAGGTTTCGAATATTACAGAAGGCGAAGTTTTGATTTTCTCAAAAAATAGCCCTGAACCGCTCAGAAAACGTGTAATTTCAGCAGATGACATCATTCCTGTTGACGAAGAAGTTATTGTAAGTTGTATGAAATCATACGCTCACGGCACAGAAGGCGTAATGGTTTATAAGATTGCGTACAGAGACAAAACGATGGTTTACGCAACTGATAAAGAAAGTTACATCGGAGGGGACAAGAAGTTAGCGTTTTTCGCAAGAAATACGGACTTGTTAATCCACGATAGCCAATATTCAGGCGAAGATTACCTTTCACCGATTGCGCCAAAACAAGGATTTGGACATTCGACATTTGAAATGGCGATTGAAACGGCAAAAGCCGCACAAGCAAAGAGATTGGCATTTTTCCACTTTGACCCGTCTTATGATGATGAAAAATTAAAAAACATCGAAAAATATTATCAAAAGCAGTTTGACGGCTGTTTTATGGCTTATGAAGGATACGAAACGGAATTATTATGAGAAAAATTTTAACAGTTTCAATGCTGTTTTTTTCCACAATTTTTCTTTGTGGTGCGAAAAATTTGCCTGAAGTCAGTGTTCACTACACGATTGATGCAGAAAAAAATGCCGCAAAACATAACAATATGGGATTAATGTACCTCAAGGAATATTATTATTTCGGTGCGATTAAGGAATTTGAACTTGCGATTGAATTGAATCCGAATTCGCAAGCGTCGTCTGTTTATTACAACAATTTAGGCAGAACATATATCACAATCGGATACCCAGAACTTGCGGAGTCAAAGTTTGAGCAAGCGATTAAGAAATATCCGCTTTATTTTGAGTATTACAAAAACTTGGTTGAAGCGTACGGAAAGCAAAATATCCTTGAACAAAAACTTCAATACCACAAAAAAAATCGTAAAAATGCACTCGACGATATAACAATAGCACTAATTTACGGAGCAATGGGAAAAACTCAGATTGAAGTTACAATGCTCGATGAATTTTGCAATTCCGAACCTGATTTGATTATTACCCCCGCTATCAGAAAATATGTCAAAGAACAGGCGAAAATGGTGACATATTCAAGAAAACGTTTAAGATAACGAAAGGAAATTTTATGGCAAAAGATTGCAGTTTTGACATCGTGTCAGAATTTGATAAACAAGAATTAGTTAATGCCGTTGATCAAGTCAAAAGGGACGTATTGTCAAGATTTGATCTTAAAGACAGCGGTTCAGAAATCGAACTTGAAGCAGATAAATCGATTACAATTACCACAAAAGATGATATGAAACTCAGAAATATCGTGGATTTGCTCCAATCAAAAATGGTAAAACGTAATTTGAGTATCAAAATTCTTGACCCACAACCAGTAGAAAACGCCTTGGGCGGAAAGGTTCGACAAGTTTTGAACCTCAAAAAAGGCTTGACAATGGAACTTGCTAAAAAAATCGTCGCAGATATTAAAAACTCAAAACTTAAGGTACAAGCGGCAATTCAGGGCGAACAGGTCAGGGTTTCAGGCAAAAGCCGTGACGACTTGCAAGAAATTATTAAACTTATGCGACAAAATGAGGATAAATACGACGTCGCACTTCAGTTTACAAATTACAGATAATTTTCAGGGGATTAAAAAATCCCCTTTTGGTTTCAATTAGGAGTATTTATGGAAGAAAAAAATTTAATGTCGTTGAAGAAAACAACGACAAAAATAATAATTGTATTTTTTGTGATATTTTTTGTATTCGTCGACTGCGTTGCCGCAAATCCTTTTAGCAAAGAATTATCTAAAAACAACGTTGAAAAATTTGAAAATCTTTACAGAGACAAAAAACAAAAAGAAATAATGCACGATACAAACATTAACACTATTTGTGTTATTTAGATGATTACAAACAAAAACACTATTTGTTGCATGGTTAACAAGCAGCATTGACAAGAGAAAACACGAATAGTTGCATATAACAAAACCCCGAATATTACTTCGGGGTTTCTATTTGCTGCCAGAAAATTTATACCATATTTGTGTAACCCATCAAATATTTATCGATTTCTTTGGCACATTCTCGACCTTCTGAAATTGCCCAAACGACGAGAGATTGTCCACGTCTTGCATCACCTGCGACAAAGACTTTGTCTTTCGGTGTTGCGTGAGAATTTGCCTTAATATTGCCACGTTCGTTGGTATCGAGATTAAATTTTTCAGAAATATAATTTTCACAACCGACAAAACCAGCCGCAATGAGCAACAAATCGCAAGGCATTGTCTTTTCGCTTCCCTCGACTTCAACAGGTTTCATTCTTCCTGATTTTTCGTCTTTTACAAAATCTAAATCTACCGTGACGATTTCTTTGATGTTCCCTTTTTTATCAGATATGACTTTTTTAACAGTCGTTTGATAAATACGAGGGTCGTGACCGAAAACGGCGATGGATTCTTCGTGACCGTAGTCGACCTTGCAAACTCGAGGATATTGAGGCCAAGGATTGTTTTCTGCTCTTGTGTCAGGCAATTTTGGCATCATTTCCAACTGATAAACAGACTTACAACCTTGTCTTATAGCAGTTTCGACACAATTTACACCCGTATCGCCACCGCCAACTACAACAACTTTTTTGTCCTTAGCATTGACCAAAAGTTTGTCTTTTTCGCCCATTAAATTAGCCGTAACGTCTCCAAGATAATCTACGGCAAAATAAACACCATTTGTGTTAATGCCCTCAGCGTTAAGGTTACGGGGCTTTTTTGCACCACAACAAACTGCAACGGCATCATAATTTCTAACGATATCATCAAACGGAACGTCGATGCCAATGTTTGTGTTAGTTTTAAAGACTACACCTTCTTCTTTCATAAGTGCAACACGCCTATCGACAACGGATTTGTCCAATTTCATATTAGGAATACCGTAAGTCAACAAACCGCCTGCACGGTTTTCACGTTCATAAACAGTGACAGAATGTCCGTGCTTATTAAGTCTATCAGCGACTGCAAGTCCGGCAGGACCACCGCCAATAACCGCAATGTGTTTACCGCTTTTTACGGGTGATTTGTGGGGCTTCATCCAGCCGTTTTCATAGCCCGTTTCTATAATCGTCAACTCGTTTTCTTTTACGGTTACTGGAGAATCGTTGAGTCCGCAAGTGCAAGCACATTCGCAAAGTGCAGGGCAAATTCTTCCTGTAAATTCGGGGAAATTATTCGTCTTGAGCAATCTTGCGAGTGCCTGTTCCCAGTTATCTCGATAAATTTCATCATTCCACTCAGGAATAAGGTTGTGCAAAGGACAGCCCGTTGTCATGTGATTGAGTTCCATTCCTGATTGACAGAACGGAACACCACAATTCATGCACCTTGCACCCTGTTTTTGACGTTCATCTTTATCGAGCGGTTCGTGAAATTCGTCAAAATTTTTAATTCTTTCCAAAGGAGGCATAACCGTGTCGGTTTTCCGTTGATATTCCATAAATCCAGTTGGTTTTCCCATATATTTTCCTTTCAAAGAATTATCTGTTTAAATAGAATGCTTCAAGTTCTGCTTGTTCGTGCTTGATACCTTTTTCTTCAAGTCTGCTTATAGTTACCGTCATTTTTTGGTAATCATTCGGGGTAATTTTTTTGAAGAAAGGCAATCTTGCATCGAAATTGTCGAGAATTTCTTTTGCAAACGGCGATTGAGTTTCCTTATAGTGTGCTTTTATAAGGTTTTTGAGTTCATTTATGTCATATTTTTCTGTAACTTCAGACATCGTAACCATTTGCTTATTAAGTTTCAAATACAAATCGTGCTTCATATCCAAAACATAAGCTATACCGCCACTCATGCCCGCTGCAAAGTTCTTGCCCGTATTGCCCAAAACGACAACTCGACCGCCTGTCATATATTCGCATCCATGGTCGCCGCAACCTTCAACAACCGCAACAGCACCTGAGTTTCTTACGCAAAAACGTTCTCCTGCAATACCGTTAATGTACGCCTGACCTTGAGTTGCACCGTAAAGAGCAACGTTTCCGATAATGATATTGTCTTTTGCAACAAATTCAGATTTTTTATCAGGGCGAACTACCAATTTTCCGCCCGAAAGACCTTTTCCGAAGTAATCGTTGCTATCGCCAAAAATTTTCAACGTCAAACCTTTCGGAATAAATGCACCAAAAGACTGACCACCACTACCTAAGCAGTTAATGACATATCTGTCGTCAGGAAGAGAATTTCCAAATTTTTTCGTAATTTCCGCACCCAAAATCGTGCCGACAGTACGATTTACACTCGAAACATCAATAGTATGTTCAAACGGTTTATTTTTCTTGAAATAAGGCTCAAACGTAGGAACTAAGTTCTTTTCATCTATTGTTTTTTCAAGTTCAAAATTGAAAATATCCCTCGCATCAAAGTGGGTCGATACATTTGTTTTTTCGCCAAAGATTGAATTGAGGCAAACCTTTGCGGCTCTTTCTGTAACTTGTTTTTCTCGAACAGTAATTTTATCCGTACGTCCGACAAGTTCATCAACCGTTCTGACACCCAATTTCGCCATAATTTCTCGGAGTTCTTCCGCCACGAAAGTCATAAAGTTCATTACATACTCGGGCTTTCCACAAAAACGTCCACGAAGTTCAGGATTTTGTGTCGCAATACCCACAGGGCAAGTGTCGAGGTTACAAACTCTCATCATCAAACAGCCCATTGAAATCAACGGTGCTGTTGCAAATCCAAATTCCTCTGCCCCCAAAATACAAGCGATAGCAACATCACGACCGGTCATAAGTTTTCCGTCCGTTTCAAGGCGAACTCTTGTTCTCAAGCCGTTTTTAATCAATGTTTGATGAGCCTCTGCAAGTCCCAATTCCCAAGGCAAGCCAGCATTGTGAATTGAACTTTGAGGAGCAGCCCCCGTACCTCCATCGTATCCTGAAATCAATACGACCTGTGCACCGGCCTTTGCAACACCGGCGGCAATCGTTCCAACGCCCGCTTCTGATACGAGTTTGACCGAAATTCTTGCATCTTTATTTGCATTTTTCAAGTCGAAAATCAACTGTGCTAAGTCCTCAATCGAATAAATATCGTGATGAGGCGGGGGTGAAATCAACGAAACACCAGGGGTTGAATATCTTGTTTTTGCAATCCAAGGATAAACTTTTTTACCGGGAAGATGTCCGCCTTCTCCAGGTTTTGCACCTTGTGCCATTTTGATTTGAATTTCTTTAGCACTTACCAAATATTCACTCGTAACACCAAATCTGCCAGATGCAACCTGTTTAATTGCACTATTTTTCTCAGTACCGAAACGGGAAGATTCTTCTCCGCCTTCGCCTGAATTTGACTTACCGCCCAATCTGTTCATCGCAATAGCCATGCAGGTATGTGCCTCTTCAGAAATTGAACCGTAAGACATTGCACCCGTTTTAAATCGCTTAACGATTTCACTTGCAGGTTCGACTTCATCGAGCGGAATACCGCCGTTTTCGTCAAACACAAAGTCCATCAAACCTCTCAATGTATGAGGTTTTCTCTCATCGTCAACCATTGAACTATACTCTTTGAATTTTTCATAAGAGCCTAAATGAGTCGCTTCTCTTAGTGTAATAACCGTTTTCGGGTCATACATATGAGATTCTGTATTATCACCGTTACGAAGTTTATGTTCGCCCATACTATCAAGTGTCGTATCAACCCCGAGTCCTAATGGGTCAAAAGCGTGATTATGACGCCATTCAACGCCCTCGTTAATTTCCTTCAAGCCGATACCGTCAACAGGGCTGACAGTATTTGTGAAATATTTATCGATAACATCTTTGCAAATACCAACAGCCTCAAAAATTTGAGCAGATTGGTAAGATTGCAAAGTTGAAATTCCCATCTTAGACGCAATCTTGACGATACCTTGCAATATAGCGTTATTATAATCATTTATCGCCGTATAACATTCTTTATTGAGCATATTTTTATTGACAAGTTCTTCAATACACTCGTGAGCCAAATACGGGTGAACCGCTCTTGCACCATAGCCAAGCAAGGTTGCAAAGTGATGAACGTCTCTTGGTTCTGCACTTTCAAGGATAATCGAAAGTGCCGTTCTCTTTTTCGTCGAAACGAGATATTGCTCAATAGCCGAAACTGCAAGCAATGACGGGACAGCGACGTGGTTTTCGTCCACCCCTCTATCCGACAAAATCAAAATATTTGCCCCGTTGCGATAAGCCCTATCACAGTCGACAAACAGTCTATTCAAAGCCTTTTCGAGAGATGTATTTTTATAATAAAGCAACGAAATCGTCTCAACTTTGAAACCTTTTACCTTCATATTTTTGATTTTCATCAAGTCAACGCCCGTCAAAATCGGGTTATTGATTTGCAAAACGGTACAGTTTTCTGGCTTTTCCATAAGCAAATTACCGTCAGAACCAACATACACAGTCGTATCGGTAATAACTTTTTCTCTTAAAGCATCAATCGGCGGATTTGTTACCTGTGCAAAAAGTTGTTTGAAATAACTAAACAACGGCTGATGTTTTTCTGACAAAACTGCGAGGGGAATATCCGTACCCATTGAAGCAGTAGGTTCAGCACCATTTGTTGCCATAGGTAAAATAGCATTCGAAACATCTTCATAAGTATAACCGAAAACCTTATAGAGTTTGTCTCTTTCCTCTTGAGAGTAGAAAGGAACTTTCTTGTTTGGAATCGGCAAGTCCGCAAGTTTAATCAAATGAGAATCAAGCCATTCGCCATAAGGTTGTCTGTTTGCGTAAAATTCCTTACACTCTTCATCTGAAATAATTCTTTTATTAATCGTATCGGCAAGAAGCATCTTACCAGGTTGCAAACGTGATTTTTTAACGATTTTTTCTGGCGGAATATCCAAAACGCCGACTTCTGATGACAAAATCAATTTATTATCCGTCGTGACATAATATCGTGCAGGTCTCAAACCGTTTCTATCAAGAACAGCCCCCATAATATCCCCATCAGAAAACAAAATCGCTGCAGGTCCGTCCCACGGTTCCATCATCGTTGCGTAATATCTATAAAAATCACGCTTTCTTCTACTTATATTCGGGTCATTCTTCCACGGTTCAGGAATAGTAATCATAACTGCAAGCGGGAGCGGGATACCGTTCATAACAAGAAATTCAAGCATATTATCGAGCATTGCAGAATCTGAACCTGATTGCGAAATTACAGGCAAAACTTTGTCCATATCCGATTCCATATACGGAGAGTGCATCGTTTCTTCTCTTGCCAACATCCTATCAACGTTACCACGGATAGTGTTGATTTCACCGTTATGCAAAATAAATCTGTTTGGATGGGCACGTTGCCAACTTGGTTCGGTGTTCGTCGAAAATCTCGAGTGAACCATTGCTATTGCACTTTTGAAATCCTGACTTTGCAAATCAGTATAAAAACTTCTCAACTGATTTACCAAAAACATACCTTTATAAACGATTGTTCTCGACGAAAACGACACTACATAAGTATTTTCGTTACTTTGTTCAAACAATCTTCTAATAACGTATAATTTTCGGTCAAATTCTAAACCTTGTTTGAATTTTTTTGGTCGTTTTACGAAACATTGGCAAATGAAAGGTGTCGAGGCTTGAGCCTTTTTAGACATTACATTGGTGTTAACTGGGACATTTCTCCAGCCCAAAAACTCAACGCCCTCCTTTGCACAAATAATTTCGAACATTTTTTGGGATTGTAATCGAGATAAGACATCTTGTGGAAAAAAGAACATACCGACCCCGTAATCACGACGATTACCGAGGTTTATGCCCATTTCCTTTCCAACTTTCGAAAAAAAATCGTGCGGCACTTGTACCATAATTCCGACGCCGTCGCCGATTTCTCCAGTTGCATCTTTGCCCGCTCTGTGTTCAAGTTTTTCAACAATTGTCAAAGCATCATCTACAATGGAAAAATTTGGTTTGCCGTCGAGGTCAATTATTGCACCGATACCGCACGCATCGTGTTCGAATTTGGAGTTGTATAGTGTCTTATTCATGCTGTTGTTGTACCTATTATATGTGTCTGTATTTATTGTGTGTTCTGCCTTTTAGCATTTTTAATTATCTTACGCCGAAAAGAAGTTCGCCGTATGAAGGATAGGGCCATTTTTCTGCCGAAGCAACGGTTTCCATCATATCCGATGAAATTCTGATTGCCGTCATATCTGACAAAATTGTGTTCTTATAATAATCGCCCATTTCCGTTACGTCTTCCGTCGATTTAATTTTAATCAAATCTTCATCAAGTTTATTGACTTGCTTATACATTGCTGAAACTAAACTGCTCAAGTTAGAGAGAGATTCTTGTTCGTAAGAGCAGTCAATGTCTTGGCAAACAGATTTTTTAGCGGAAATCGTTTCAGCAAGTTCTTTGCAATAATTGCTCATTGCAGGCAAAATGTCTTTTCTTGCCATATCAAGCATTGTCAACGCTTCGATGTTGATTACTTTGCAGTAATTTTCCATCATAATGTCGTATCTTGCTGCCAATTCTTCCTTGCTAAAAATTCTATGTCCTGTGAACAAAAGAACATTCTTCGTATCCATAAGGTGTTTCAAAGCGTCAGGAGTTGTCTTGAGGTTAGCAAGTCCTCTTCTTTCTGCCTCTTCAACCCAAGAATTGTCATATCCGTTGCCGTTGAAAATAATTCGTTTATGTTTGATGATTGTATCTTTGATTAAATCGTGCAATTCAGATTCGAAGTCTCTTGCCTTTTCAAGTTCTTCTGCAAAATACTTCAATTCTTCTGCAACTGCCGTGTTCAAAATCGTGTTTACATCAGAAACTGACGATGCTGAACCTAACATACGGAATTCAAATTTGTTACCAGTAAATGCGAAAGGTGACGTTCTGTTTCTGTCGGTTGAATCCTTCGGAATTGTCGGCAAGGTGTGTACGCCGATTTTCATGAATTCTTTTTCTTTTGAATCATATTGTGTTTCTTCTTCGATTGATTTCAAAATTCCATTCAATTCATCACCAAGGAACATTGAAACTATCGCCGGAGGTGCTTCGTTTGCACCCAATCTGTGGTCATTACCTGCACTTGCAACAGAAATTCTGAGCAGTTCTTGATATTCATCAACCGCTTTAATTACGGCACAAAGGAACAACAAGAATTGTGCGTTTTCAGAAGGTGTTTCTCCTGGTTCTAATAAGTTGACTCCCGTATCGGTCGAGATTGACCAGTTATTGTGTTTACCGCTACCATTTACGCCAGCGAACGGTTTTTCGTGCAACAAGCAAACCATACCGTGCTTTTTAGCAACCTTTTGCATAATTTCCATTGTCAACTGGTTGTGGTCGGCAGCGATATTTGTCGTTGTAAAAATTGGTGCTAATTCGTGTTGTGAAGGAGCAACTTCGTTGTGTTCAGTCTTTGCAAGAATACCCAACTTCCAAAGTTCGTCGTTCAATTCTTTCATAAACGCCCCAACTCTTGGTTTAATAGTACCAAAATAATGGTCGTCAAGTTCTTGACCTTTCGGCGGTCTTGCACCAAACAATGTTCTTCCTGTATAAATTAAATCTTTTCTCTTATCAAACAAATCCTTATCAACAAGGAAATATTCCTGTTCAGGGCCTACTGTTGTATTAATGTGTGTTACGTCTGTATTTCCGAACAATTTCAAGATACGAAGTGCTTGTCTGTTGATAGTTTCCATTGAACGAAGCAAAGGAGTTTTCTTATCCAATGATTCGCCCATATAAGAACAAAATGCTGTCGGTATGCAAAGAACGCCGTCCTTGATAAACGCATAAGATGTTGCGTCCCAAGCAGTATAACCTCTTGCTTCAAATGTTGCTCTCAAACCTCCTGACGGGAATGATGAAGCATCAGGTTCACCTTTAATCAACTCTTTACCTGAAAATTCCATGATGATTTTTCCGTCTGATGTCGGTGAAATAAAACTGTCATGCTTTTCAGCAGTAATGCCTGTCATAGGTTGAAACCAGTGAGTATAGTGCGTTGCACCCTTTTCAATAGCCCAATCTTTCATAGCGTTTGCAACTACGTTTGCAACAGTGATATCAAGGTGCTTACCTTGTTTAATCGTTCTTTGTAACGCTTTATAAGTTTCTTTTGGAAGTCTTGCTCTCATTACGGTATCGTCAAATACCATTGAGCCGAATATTGAAGTAACTGTATCCATTTGAGTTCTCCGTTAATTATCTTTTTCACAAAAAAAGCGACAACAGAGCAAAGGAACATGTCCTCTGCGACACCATTGTCGCTTTTATGTGTATTTTTATACCACAGTGCAAATTTATTGTCAAATTTGTTACAACTTCATTGACGAGCAAAAATTCAGCCATTATAATTATTTCAAGGGATTATTAAGATTAAATAAAGGATAAAATATGAATTTTAACTACGATGACGTTATTGAATATATCGAACAAGAAGACGTTAAGTTCATAAGGCTTGCATTTTGTGACATTCACGGGAATTTGAAAAACATTTCTATTTTGCCTGATGAAGTGAAACGGGCTTTCACAAGCGGTATTTCATTTGACGCATCGGCTATTAAAGGTTTTGAAACAGCAGAAAAATCAGACCTTTTTCTCTTCCCTGTTCCGTCAACGTTAACGGTACTTCCTTGGAGACCATCTCAAGGCAAGGTCGTTCGTATGTTTTGCAATATAAAATATCCTGACGGCACACCATTTAACACAGATTGCAGATATATTCTCGAAAATGCCGTAACCTATGCTAAAGACAACGGTTTTTCAATATATTTTGGAACAGAATTTGAATTTTATCTTTTTAAAACTGATGAAAATGGCAATCCCACAAAAATCCCGTTTGACAATGCCGGTTATTTTGACGTTGCACCGGAGGATAAAGGCGAAAACGTCCGCCGTGAGATTTGTTTAACCCTTTTGGAAATGGGAATGAAACCTGAATGTTCTCACCACGAAGAAGGTCCGGGACAAAACGAAATCGACTTCAAATACAGCGACGCAATGACCGCAGCAGACAACGCAATCAACTTCATCACGGTCGTAAAAGCAGCCGCTCTCAGCAACGGACTTTTTGCAGATTTTTCGCCCAAACCGATAAAAGATTGCAGCGGCAACGGTTTGCACATCAACATGTCATTAAAATCAGCAGACGGCAAAGATTACACCGACCACTTTATTGCAGGAATTATGGCTCACATCAAAGAAATGACGGCGTTTTTGAATCCTACCGAAAATTCTTACAAAAGACTTGGCGAAAAGAAAGCCCCAAAATATATCACTTGGTCAAAAGAAAATCGTTCTCAATTAATCAGAATACCAGCCGCAACAGGCGAATACGAACGAATTGAACTTCGTTCACCCGACCCGACCGCAAACCCATATATCACGTTTGCCCTTTTAATTTATGCAGGGCTTGACGGAATTTTAAACAAGAAAAAACTCAGAAACTCGACAGATATCAACCTTTTCAAGGCAGACCAATCAGTCACAAAGAATTTGGACGTTTTGCCCCAAACATTAAAAGAAGCGATAAAATATGCCCAAAACAGTGAATTTATCTCAATGCATCTTCCAAAAGAAATCGTACCTCAGTTAAAAGCGTAGGCGAAAATGAAAACTTCAAAAACTCCTCAAAGAGTTTTGGTGGTTTCAAGCGATGAGAACACTTTCACATACCTCAAAAAAGTTCTTCCGTACGAAAGTTTCAACCCGATTTTAAAAGCCAAAACTTCTAACGAGGCAAAAAGATTTTTACTCACAAACACCATCGATATAATGATTATCGATGCACCTTTGACGGACGAATTCGGTCTCGATTTGGCGAATGAATATTCTCAAACATCTATTGGAATTATGATTATGGTCAACGCATCTTTGTATGAGCAAATCGCTTACCGTGTCGAAGATTTGGGTATATTTACAATGATTAAGCCAAACTCGACAGAAAATATCTATTCCGCACTGAAAATGCTCTCTGCAATGCATAAAAAACTTGCAAAAATGGAAAATAACACAAAAAAATTGCAAGAAAAAATGCAGGATATAAAAATTATTAACCAAGCGAAAATTATTCTTATCCAAAAACTTAATATGTCTGAAAACGATGCACATTACTACATAGAAAAACAAGCAATGGACACTCGCCTCTCAAAATCAAAAGTCTCCGAAAATATAATTAGAACATATAACTATTGATTTTGAATTCTATTTTTTCTTTTACTTTTTCTTTCTTTTATATTAATATGACAATAGTATTGTTTTAACAACATGAAATATAAACAACATATACATACGATTTTATTATCTCCAGTGTGAAAGTTGAGAAAAAATGAAAAATTTTACTTTTAAGTTAAGATTGGCAGATATAGCCGTCATTATTGGAACAGCATTGTTAGTTGTTATTCTTAAATTAATTGGTGTGACCGAAATTCCTGAAAACAGTTTGGTTGAAAATATTCAATTAATTGCTTTAAGTGTTGGTATTTTGTTCTGTTTCTTTACTCGAAACAATCCGGAATACAAAACTTTGAACAGATTTATTGCTATGATTTTGGTTTTAATGTTCTTAAGAGAACTAAGTTACGGAAGATGTATTTTCTGTAAAATTGATGGAAATCCGCACGAATTTTATTCTTGGAAACATTATCAATATGGCTATCTCGCCCATATTTTTGTCGGATTGTATATTGCCGCAGTTGTAATTTATGGATTTGTTAATAAAATTTTTATTCAAGCATGGAATGCACTTACAACAGTTAAATTCCCAGTTATCAGTGCTATTCTTGCAGTTATATCCATTATCAGTACATTCTATGGTGAAAAAGTTGTAGACAGCAGTTTTGTTGAAGAAATCGCAGAGTTGTCCGTATATTCAATCATTGCGTGCGTTATTTTTTACTATAACGATGTTTTGTCAAAACCAAATGCTTGACAATTTTGAAACAATATGTCACGTTGTTTATGCAACATATTGCACAAACAACGTGTGATATTTGCAACGTTAGAGATTAAAATCCCAGTATATATTCTTTTTTCATTCAGAACATCAATTCTGTCCCCCTGTATATCAGACAATATACAGGATTTTTTTAAAGTTCCCATTAAAATGAAGCAAATTATCGCAAATGACATTCGAAAATGATTTTTTCGTATGGAATTCTATACGGGTGATTGATTACTGAAATTTTATCAATATTAAAAAATTCGGTTAACAATTTAACGTACTCACTTTTTGAGCGAATAAATTGATTGCGTTCATGTTTCATCAAAAAGCACTGAAATTTCGGTGCAGAATCACGATAGTTCATATCTGAAAAGACAATTTTTGTGTGTTCATCACAGATATTTTTTAGGACATTAAACATCTCAACGAGTTGATTATCAGGCAAAGCCGAAATAATTGCTTCTGCAAAAACCGTATCGAAAATTTCGTCAACGGCAAAATCCTTTGTCACATCTGCACAAATGAATGATTGTTCGGGGAATTTTTTCTTGGCATGATGAATATAATTTTCCGAATTGTCAACGCCTAGGTAGCGAAGATTTTTTTCGGGAAAAACAGCATAGACATTACCCGCACCGCAACCAAGTTCAAGGATTTTTTGACCTTGTTGCGGCTTGATATACTCATTAACCAAAATACACAAAAAATGTTTTGAGCCTATTAAATCTTGATACAAATTATAAAAAAAGTAATGATTTAATATCTGATTAATTTTCATTTTTGAACATATCTTATTATTTTTGTTCGTTAATATCATAGAATGATTATATTACAAAAAATGAGATAATAAAAACGTACTCTGCAAAGGAAACGAGAATATTTGCACAAAAATGTACTATTTACCACGCATTTCGTTTAATAAAGCCCTGACAGCAACTTCTTCTTCTTTAGTTAATCTAAAAGAATGCATTTTTTTGCGTTTTTCCTCAGAAACTGTCGAACCTTTAGGCCTGCCTGCACCAGGTCTTTTTCCACCACGCCCACTATTAAATTTTCCATCAGCCATCTGTACTTCCTCTTATTTTTAAACACAAAATAATAATGTAATATGATAAACAATTTTGAATTAGATGAATAAATCTAAGTAATATTAACAATCCAAATGTGATTTTAATTTTATACTATAAAAATTAAATTAAAACAAGTTTACGAAGTTTTGTGACATTTTTCACAAATTTTATACCACAATGCCTAAAGTTTACCCTACTTTTTTCCCACTTTGCAACAAAAAAATCCCCCACAAAATGTGAGGAATTTTTTATAAAATCAAATAACACTATTTGTGTTTTTAGGCTTCAGTATTAGGATACATGCTTATAATTTTTTGAATTGCATTTTTAGAAAGGTCGACAATTTGATTCATTTTTTCTATATCATAAGGGTCGCCCTCAGCTGTCGTTTGAAACTCAATCACCTTGCCAGATTTAGTCATAACGGCATTACTGTCAACTTGTGCCGAAGAATCTTCTTCGTAGTTCAAATCCAAAATGACTTCGCCATCGTGAATACCCGCAGAAACAGCCGCAATCGGTTCTAAAATCGGAGATTCTTCAAGTTTTCCGTCCTTAATCATTCTGTTAATCGCAAGCGAAAGTGCCACATAACCGCCGCAAATACTTGCACAACGAGTTCCTCCGTCAGCCTGAATTACATCGGCATCGATAATAATCGTTCTGTCGCCCAATTTTGTAAGGTCAACGCAAGAACGCAACGCTCTGCCGATAAGTCTTTGAATTTCCTGAGTTCTTCCCGAAACCTTAGAGCGTTCTCGCTGACAACGAGTTGATGTCGAAGTCGGCAAAAGCGAATATTCAGCGGTAATCCAGCCTCTTGAATCCTCTTTATCCATCCATTTCGGTTTTTTATCGTCATTTGTAGCGGTAACAATTACCTTCGTATCTCCAAATTCCGCAAGCACTGATGCGAGTGCGTTTTTCGTATAATCAACCGTAAATTTAATTTTTCTTGTTTCGTCATTTGCTCTGCCGTCGTTTCGCATATTTTCGCCTTTCAAATTATTACTTTAAATTTATTTATCTTTGTGATAATTTTTTAATAACTTTATTATAAATGTAAGAGGCTATATGAACAAGTTTTATTTAACAACGGCAATAGATTATGTAAACGGAAAACCGCACATCGGTCACGCTTACGAAAAAATTATGTGTGATGTAATTTACAGACATTTTACGCAAAGAGTTGAGGACACATATTTCTTGACAGGCACGGACGAGCACGGAGTCAAAATTCAAAAAACAGCAGAAAAACGTGGCATAACGCCAAAAGAACTTTGCGATGAAAATTCATCATCATTCAAAGCAACTTGGGCTGACCTCGAAATCGGTTACACTGACTTCATCAGAACCACTGACGAACGACACAAAGTCGTTGTTCAAAAAATCTTCAAAAAATTAGTCGAAAACGGCGACATCTACAAACACTCTTACAAAGGTTTATATTGTGCAGGTTGCGAATCATTCTTGAATGCACGTGATTTGACAGAAGACGGACTTTGTCCCGACCACCTCAAAAAGCCCGAAGAAGTTACGGAAGAAAATTACTTCTTTAGACTTACAAAATACAAAGACGCTATAATTGCTCATATCAAGGCTCACCCCGAATTTTTGCAACCGTCATTCAAAGTTAACGAAGTTTTGAAACAACTTGAGGACATTGAAGATATTTCAGTTTCGAGAAACAAAAACTCAGTCTCTTGGGGTATCCCCGTTCCAGACGATGACGAACAAGTCATCTACGTTTGGATTGATGCACTCTCAAACTACATCACGGCATTGGGTTACGACCCCGAAAATCCGTCAGAAACCTTCAAAAAATATTGGCCGGCTGATGTTCAAATTATCGGAAAAGATATTTTGAAATTCCACGCAATTTACTGGAGTGCAATCTTGATGGCATTGGGTATAGAACTTCCGAAAACTATTTGTGCACACGGTTGGATTACAATCGATGAAACCAAAATGAGCAAATCATTGGGCAACGTTATTGCACCTGCTGACATTTTGAAAAATTTTGAACTCGAAAAACCGGACGCACTTCGTTACTATATGGTAACTTCTGCACCGTTCGGTCGTGACGGAAACTACTCCGACGAAGATTTCAAAGAAAAGGTAAACGCTGACCTTGCAAACAACATCGGCAACCTTCTCAACCGCTCACTCAATATGCTCGTAAAATATTTTGACGGTGAAATTAAGCCCGAATTTATCAAAGACGGCAACGACATTGAAAAAGCAGGCGATGAAGCAATTGAAAATGTTAAAAAATTCTTTGACGGATATCAAGTTTGTGAAGCGGCAAACGCAATCGTTGAATTTGCAAACACAGTAAACAAATACGTTGCGGACAGTGCACCTTGGTCACTTGCAAAAGAAGAAAAAATGCAAGAATGCGGCGAAGTTTTATACAACGTTCTTGAAGCGATGAGAAAGATTGCAGTAATGCTTTATCCTTACTGCCCGAACATTTCTAAGGAAATTTTCGAACAACTTTCAGCAGATATGAACATCAAATACGATGAAGTTGCAAACAACAAACTTCAAGTGGGCAAAATCACTGAAAAAGCGAAAATTCACCCCGTATTTCCTCGTATGGATTCAGAATTTGCGACAGACAAAAAGAAAGCGAAATAATTGATTTACGACGATTTAAAACAGTCTTATAACACTGCTAAAATCGAACTCAAAAAGGCTGAAAAATACCTCAAGCCCGACGAGTTGCTTTCTGTTGTCAAAAAATGCGAAACGGAACTTCAAAAACCTGAAGTTTGGCAAAATTCAGACATCTCTTCAAAAATTTCAAAAGAACTTAAAGATGCAAAAGACCAAATCGCTCAAATTGAGCGTTGGCGTGTCTTATTGGAAGATGTCGGAGTATTTTTCGAACTTTATGACGAATGTAAAGAGGAAAATGTTCTCAAGGAAGCGGAAAAGAATTTGAAAAAATTAAACGCCGAACTTGAGGCAAAAGAAATCGAAAAGACACTCGGCGGCGAATATGACAAAGACGATGTCATCATCACGGTTAACGCTGGTGCTGGCGGCACAGATGCTCAAGATTGGGCTCAAATGCTTTTGCGAATGTATTCTCGCTGGGCAGAAAAAAAAGGTTGGCAAGTCGAATTAATCGAACGTTCTGACGGTGAAGAAGCAGGCATAAAGTCAGCCACAGTAAAGATTTGCGGAAAATACGCTTACGGTCTTGCAAAAGCAGAAAAAGGGGTTCACAGACTCGTAAGAATTTCGCCCTTCAACGCAAACGGCAAACGCCAAACGAGTTTTGCAAGTCTCGAAGTCAGCCCTGTAATTGAAGATTTTGAGAAAAAAATCGTAATTCCGCAAGAGGACATCACGGTTGACACAATGCGTTCCGGCGGTGCAGGCGGACAAAACGTAAACAAGGTTGAAACAGCCGTTAGAATTTTGCACAAACCGACAGGTATCGTTGTTCGTTGCCAACAACAACGCTCACAACTTCAAAACAAAGAAACTGCGATGCAAATTCTTGCATCAAAACTTCTTGCTATAAAGCAGGCTGAACACGAACAGAAACTTTCTTCGCTCAAAGGCGAAAATATGGACATCAATTTCGGTTCACAAATCCGTTCATACGTTTTTCACCCGTACAAAATGGTTAAAGATCACCGAACAAACCTTGAAATCGGCAATGTCGATGCGGTTATGGACGGAGAAATTGATGCTTTTATCGAATCTTATTTAAAAAGCACAATTAATAATAATAGTGCTAATTAAATTTATTTTGAGCAATTTGCAACCCATTTTGAAGATAGCATACAACTGCATTTGAGGCGAAATCTACAGATGCTCGCAAAAGTTCTTCATTTTCCTTGCCAAAAGGAGCAAGCACAAAACTTTCGGACTTCATAAATTGCGGTTGAGGCCCGATTCCGACTTTTAATCTGTCAAATTTATCAGATTTTGTTTCAAAAATAACGGACTTAACCCCATTATGCCCACCATCAGAGCCTTTAGCACGGAAACGAACCTTGCCGAGTTCGAGATTTATATCGTCATAAATCAAAAACAAATCGTCCGTCGAAAGTTTATAATAATCCAAAAGAGGACGAACGGATTGCCCCGACAAATTCATATAAGTTTGAGGTTTACATACAATAACACTTTCGCCCACAATGTTTGTTTTTGCAATCTCAGCGTTAAACTTTGACTCAAGTTTAAATGAGAAATTATATTTTTCCGCAAGTTTGTCTGCAACCATAAAACCCATATTATGACGAGTTTTTGCGTATTTTTCTCCTGGATTTCCTAATGCTGTTATGAGTTTCATATAAATCTTTCGTTTTTTTTTTAACTAAAAACTATTAGCCCTGTCGTCAACCACAAACAGCCGATTATAAAAAATGTTGATTGCGGTTATTAATGTATATGATACAACCCCATAAAAGATTTATCAACAATAATTCGATAGGAGATAATGTATGGTTACAAAAAATAAATCATTGCAGGCGAAAAGCAGCAAAAAATTAGCGAATTTTCTCACAAAAACAGGATTACATAAAAAAGATTTTGCTCAAATGGTTGGCGTAACTCTTTCTTACGTCTATAACTTAATCGATGAAACAATCCCGTTTTCAACAAGAAGTGCAACTTTAGAGAGAATTGCAGTCGTTATGGATATCCAACCCGAAGAATTTCCGGAATATCGTATACCGCAAGAACCTGTATTAATTGACGACACAATTGAATTTTTTAAGAAAAAACAAAACGACCTCGGTCTGTCTACAATCCAGTTCTTGAAAGCCTTTCCACGAAAAAAACGTATCGAAATCGTCGATATGATGAGAGGTGCATTGCCGACCCCTTTAGATTGGAATGAACTCAAAATGATTGGAAACGTCCTGAATATAACAAGTTCCGAACTCTACCCCTTCTGGGAAAATCGGCTCAAGGAAGTTCTCAAAACTGCGGGCATGAATTTGCGAGAAAACCAAGAATTGACAGCAAAAATGCTTTCTTGTGCCGAAAAATTTATCAAATCACAAAATGACTAATACTTAACGTCTTTAACGTCAATCTTAACGTTTTCAGGCTTTTTCAAGAATTTCTTGTCATAAGTGACATTGACAACCTGATATACTCCGTTTCCGGCAGCAGCAGACCCTTTGCCTAACGCCGGAACGGATATATGGTATAATCCATTTTCATCAACGATTAATTTTTTATAATGATAATGTCCGCTTGCGACCAAAACAACGTTCGGATATTTTTTCAACAAATCCAAATATCGGTCAGCCTCAAACGTATAAAGAGTTTCGATGTCATTAGGAGGAATGAGCGGAAAATGTTGAAAAATAAAAATCAAATTATTCTTTTTACACTTAAAAAGTTTTTCAATTTCCGTCAAAACCTCAGGCAAAAATCTACCATGTCGACCGGAGACAAAATACGATGAGCCATCAACAACTAACCCGTAACAATCCTTATTAGCCTTGAAATAGAAAGAAGTATCTTCCTTTGGCTGACGCTTGTTATATTCATGTACAAATGCCCCAAAATCTTCTTTAGGAATACCTCCAGCCTGATAGGCATCGTGATTACCATAAGCAAAATAATACGGCTTATCCAAGTGCTGAACAATATTCATGAACGATTCTAAACTGTTGAGATTGGATTTATCAATCATATCACCAAGGAAAACAACAAACTTGATATCCTTGTTTGCATTAATTGACTGAACTGTGAAAATGACATTCTTTTCAGATTCCGTAAACTCAGTTTCTGAATTTGAAGGAATCAAGTGCGTGTCCGAAACAACCGCAAACTCAATAGACTTCGCCAATACTGGAGCGGACATACATAAAAAAATTGCCAAAGTTGCCAATAATTTTTTCATTACTTAGCCTCATTCGCAATTCTACTATCAATGTATCGCTGGATTATCAATGCCTGTTCCAAATCTTCTTTCGAAATAACCTTCATCAACACAAAAATAACACCCAAAGGAAGTCTTTGAAACCTTTGTGCATCAAGAGCCATCGAAAGATGAATCAGGTCGATTTTGTCTGCAGACATAAGAATTTCACCTATTTTTTGGTGAATAGTTACATCGTCCCAGTCATGTTGTTTATATAAATCCTTGAACATAACCGAATTATAACAAAAAAAGTACGAAAAATCTCGAAGTTTACAAAACTTCTTCCATTAAAATAAAGACATGCTCAAATTAAGCGATAGCAATTTGGTTCAAAATGTTTGCTTTGCCGTTGTATTGACCAGCAAATACATTTTGCAAATTACTTGAAGGAGCAAGACCGTTTCTGTAATTTTCACGAGCATTGACAGGAGCAACACCTTGAACAGGAGATTTAACCTTGTTTACAGACGCAAACGGGTTCAAACCAGTGGCTTGAACGTTGAATTGGTTAAAGATGCTTGTATCTCTGTCTAACGGAGATACAGAAGTTTGCTTTTGATTATTTTGATTTTGCGAGAAAATGCTCGTCGATTGAGTAGCAGCAACAGAACCGCCTGCGGCGAACATGCTTGCACCGTATGCTTTTTGAAAAGGATTTACTGAATTAATACCTAGACTCATGCTTCTTCCTGTTACTTTCTACATTTATATAAAAACAAATATTAAGTATTTTTTGCCGTCATGGGACGATTTTGTTACAAAATTAACAAAATAATTTCAAAATGATGTTGCGAAAAAAACATATTAGTGATATATATATATCAAAAGATACATTTGCAAAAGCGAATGACGAGCCTCGGTAGCTCAGCTGGATAGAGCAACCGCCTTCTAAGCGGTAGGTCATGAGTTCGAATCTCCTCCGGGGTAAATTTTTTTTCAAAAGCCTTTTGAGTAAATCAAAGGGCTTTTTTAATGCTTATACAGCGTGTTCGTAAAAACCGAATTGCGACACTTCGATTATGCTTCACTCGCAATGACAACTAACGTCAATATTTTCTTTCAATGCAAACTGGACTAGAATTTCTCCCTTCTAAATGACTTTTATCGTAT
>ENA-ORNF01001130-ORNF01001130.1-human-gut-metagenome-genome-assembly--contig:-NODE-1130-length-24417-cov-6.166119_pt1 | contig 24417 bp, 31 predicted proteins | sample MGYA00242110_ERZ509012 | MGnify/ENA primary metagenome ERZ509012 (study PRJEB26280, sample SAMEA2338714) | human gut metagenome | biome: human gut; feature: human-associated habitat; material: faeces...
CCGGGCCGATCATTGCGGTTATGGTCGTTTTTTACGGTGTCGGGCGCTGGAATGACTATTTCAACGCGATGATTTACATTTCAAATCGCAAGCTTTATCCGCTTCAGCTTTTCCTGCGGGAAATTCTTATCGTCAATCAACTGACGGCTATGCAGCAGACGGCAGATTCCACCATGAATCAGATGATCCTTGCGGCAGAATCCGTAAAATATGCTGCCGTAATTATGGCAAGCGTACCTGTGCTTATACTGTACCCCTTTGTGCAGCGATATATGCTGAAAGGAATTATGATCGGTGCTGTCAAAGGCTGATAATCGAACCAGGAGCGGAAACGCTTTCGGAAATATGAAGGAGGGATGATCCATGAAGAGAATCCTATCCCTGCTTTTCGCGCTGTGCCTCGTTCTCCCCACTTCCGCAATGGCCGCAACCGTGAACGAATCGGGTATGCCGATCGTTGACGAAAAGGTGGAAGTGACCATCATGGCTTACGTTCCCACCGGCGCTGCCAACTAAGTCCTCATGTTTTGATACAAAGCATGAGGACTTCTTTTTGCATTTATAGACTGATAAACCGTCAGAATAAAGGCTATAATTACCAAATATGGGCTGTAGACGCAAGAAGCGGACTGTTCGGCGTCATTTTACCGGATGGAGGTTTCCACTTTCCGGCCCTTTTTAGTCTCATCATACCCATTTTTCGGGGTCGAAATCAGAGATTTATCATGAAATGCACCCTACGTTGGACGATAGCAGGGTATCGTCCACAATGTGAGGTTTCGTCCAGAGTATCGTGGAATAGCGTAAAATGTACCCCTGAAAGTGGACACGGTAAAAGTCCAAATCCCTATTCGTAGACAATGAAAAGTCTATCTCCCGAAAATTGGACAGTGAAAAAGAGGTGCCGCCTATGTGCTCTACTATCATATGTCATCCATATAATCCACCAGGTCGCCATGGATTTCAAGGATATCGTCTATGCTTATTTCTTTGCCTGCAGAGCGTTCATTTGCCGCGAGAAAAACGAGCTTTCGCTCCACAGGGTCAAGCTGCCGCATCTTCCCTGTGTATTCCTGATACGAGCCGCCTTCCTTCTTTGCGTCCGGCACGAAGTAAACCACTGTTACCATGGGGTGGTATCCGTCCTGTATCGTGTCGTCGATCAGCGTCAGCTTCTGATTCAGAAGAATCATCTGGCTTTCGGACAGTTCAGCTTTCTGATCTGTCATTCTGCCGGTTTCCGCGATCACGCCGTCGAAGCCTGTAAGCGCCGCGAAGGGCGAAAACTGTGCCGCTCGGTCGTGCATGCTCATGTGCGGACGGTTTGCCGCCTTGTGGTGCGGGAGCATCAGGATGTCAGCGTAAGGGGTCTTCTGTTCGGGCATCATTCGTCACCTGCCTTATGGCCGCCGATCTGGCCGTTTCGTGCGATGGTGGTGCCGCCCTCCATCAGGTTCATGCCCTTGAGCATGGCATTTTTTCCATACCTGTCCTGAATAGCGAGGGTAACGTTCTGCAGTCTGCGCTCTTTTTCCTCGGCGAGCTGTCGGGCTTTCTTTTCTTGTTCGAGCGCTTCATAATCCGTGAACATGTCCAGCTGCTCAGGCTGTTCCTCCGGGATTTCCGTTTCCGAAACCAGATTGCAGGCCGTGACGTTCACGCGGCGGATTAGCAGATCCTTATGCACCACGCGATCATAAACGTCCAGAACGGCGCTCATGATGACATGGGTAGAGCTGGTGTATCCATCCATGTTCCCGGTGCCGTGGGCGGCCTTGGGAATTTTGCGGCCATAGGGATCCGTCACCACCGGGCCGGCGTATTTTCTGCCGCGCTCTCCTTCAAGGCTTTCGCGGTCGTACCCGATAGCCAGCACGATCTGCTTCGTGACCACGTGTTTCCTGACCAGATCGAGCACCAGCAGCTCCGTCATTTCCCGGACGATCAGCCGTCCCTTCTCAAAGTCGTAGGGACACTGTAATACCTGCCCGGAGGAAATGCTGCTGGTGGACGGACGGTATTGCCTGATATCCTCCACCGTCACCGGCTCCCAGCCCCACGCATGGTCGATGATCAGCTCGGCGTTGACGCCGAAGGTTTTGTAGAGCCTGTCCTCGCAATAGGGGTTGAGCGAGGCACGCGCAACGTCGCCCAAAGTGAAAAGCTGCATCGCCTCGAGCTTTTGAGAGATGCCTTTACCGATGCGCCAGAAATCCGTCAGCGGGCGGTGTGTCCAGAGCTTTTCCCGGAAGGTCATTTCGTCGAGCGCCGCGATGCGAACGCCGTCCTTATCGGGTTTGGATTTCTTGGCTTCGATGTCCATGGCGATCTTGGCGAGGAAGAGATTGGTGCCGATGCCCGCCGTCGCCGTGATGCCGGTATTGTACAGCACGTCGCGTACCATCGTCATGGTCAGCTCGTGGGCCGTCATGCCATAGGTGCGGAGATAATCTGTCACATCGATAAAAACCTCGTCGATGGAATAGACAATGACGTCCTCCGAAGAGACGTATTTCAGATAGGTGGCGTAGATCCGGCTGCTGTATTCTTCATACAGGCGCATCCGCGGCGGCGCGACGATGTAGGAAATCTCCAGCGTCGGGTCTTTTTCTATGGCTTCCGCGTCGAAGGAGGATGCGGAGAACTGGTATTTTCGGGTTTCCGGGTCGCGCCGGATTGCACCGGAACGGATTCCGGCGTTCAGCCTTTCCTGGTTGACTGCTTTTACACGCTGAATCACTTCAAACAGGCGCGCCCGGCCGGGAATGCCGTGGGCTTTCAGCGAGGGCGATACCGCCAGACAGATGGTCTTTTCCGTCCGGCTTTCGTCAGCGACGACCAGATTGGTGGTCAGCGGGTTGAGATGGCGCTCTACGCATTCCACGCTGGCGTAAAAGCTCTTCGCGTCGATGGCCACATACTGCCGAATCTTTTCCGCCATGCGCGCCGGCCTCCCTTCCGCTTAATCAGTTTGCTTCCGTTGCTGCTTCCACATACCAGCGGGCGACCCGGCTGGCGAAGGACGAGTTTGTCCATTCGAAGAACAGATGACGTTCCTGTCCCTTGATCATCACCGTATAGCAGGAGCCCTCCGCGCCCTGCCTGTAGCACGCCGCGGGACGATAGTCCTTCACGGCTTCAATCTGGAAGGTTCTGCCGTCCGCCCAGGTAATGGAGCGCGGCTGCATATAGCCCGTGGCGTCAAAATCGGAATTGACCTTCACATACACGCGCTCCATGTGCGGCGACCGCTGTCCCCTCAATGATCTGGTTTCTTTCATACGCACACCTCCATGGCGGAATCAGCTGCTTTCACGCGCTTCCAGATACAGCGCCTGCTCGTCCGCATCGGGAATCATGTCCGCCGTGATCTTTCCCAGTACGCGCCCGATGATCTTCGCGCCGTCCTCATAAGGGAAAATATCGTCGAAGTCCGGGTTCAGCGAGTGCAGGCGGTCATGGGCCACCTGCTTGATCACGCCGCCCATGCCGGGAACATAGAAAATGCCGATATCGCCATAGCTGAGTTCCGAGCAGTACTGCACCAGCACCCGGTCGCCGTTGCGAAACTGCGGCTCCATGCTCTGACCGCAGACCGTAATGATCTCATCGGCGGCAGAAACCGCGCTGCTGTCATACAGAATGCACGACTCGCTTTCCGGATGGTCTTCCCAGTCTACACCGTCGCCGGCCGCCGCGGCACGTCCAAGATCCGCCACGCTGTTCATCCGCTCCAGCGCCACGCGGAGTTTGCGCCTGTGAACATTGCCGCTCATGGCTTCCGCAAAGGTCTCCAGATCTTCCTGTCCGTTCGCGTCCAGAGAACGGTAAAAATCCAGAAGGCACTGCTCTCGCTCGGACAGCTTGCTGTGCCTGTCCTCTATGCCGAAGAATTCATACAGCGGAATGTCCAGAAGCAGACAAAGCCTGCGCAGCGTCTGAGCGTCTGGCTGCCGTTTATCCGTTTCCCAGTTGCAGATGGTGTTCTGATTGACTCCCATGCGCTCCGCGAGATCGCGCTGGTTGTATTTTGCGCGGGCGCGATATTTGCGGATCACATCGCCAAAGGCGTATGCAGATTTCTGCTCTGTCGGTTCAGACTGCGAACCCGGAAATCTGGTGATGGTCATGTTTCTACCTCCTGATGACGGGATTTCTGCGGCGTGGAATATAGTGTTTCTGCCCGGAGTATCCGCCTGTCACAGATATTGTATCACATCAAATTGTGAATTTCAATAACAAAATATCACAATAAGCGTTATTTTCACTTGACACCGACCGTAAACCCCTGTAGAATAATTGACAGCAGAGAACGCGACAGCAGGAAAAATCGCGTCGCAGGAGGTGAAACGAGCGTGCGCCTGAAGGAAACCAAAGACGCCGAGCTTGTCAGAAGTTCGGTGCCCATCGCCGGAGAAAATGATGGTTATGTGGATGCGCAGCCGGAAATCGAGGATTGTTCAAACGGCTTCGCGCCGCAGCCGAATACGACGGCGGACGGCAGTCAGAAGATGATCGTGCCGGTCGTCATATCGATGACCAGCTATCTTTTTTCACATTACCGGCTCCAGATGTACACCTATCTCAATCGCAGTCTGCGCAATGGGATGCTGAGGCGGATCGTCGGCTTTTCTTTTACAAATCGGATAATCAACCGGGAAGTATGCGATTTTCCAAGTGCGAACTTCTGGCGCATGGACCGGCTCAACTTCTGGGCGGACGTCAGTGTAACCCTGCTGCTCAGCACGGCGGATGGAAAACGGGAATGGCGCGGATACCTGTGCCTCTGGTTCTCTGCCGAACAGCCCGGGCCGCTGACCGGCACAATCGAAGAACTGACCTCGGAGCAGGAAGGACCGGATCGAGGCGGCATGATCATGCTGAGTCCGTTCCTCGTGCCGTATTTCAATTTCTCGAAACTGGATAAAGAAGCCGAGAATATCTGGGCGACCTGTATCCCCGGCGCATTGGATAACCCGGAACTGCGCAAAGCCAAAGCGCTGGCTGAAGCGATGGGACTGTCCATTCAGCATCTTCCGCTTCACAGGCATAAGGGCGTGGACAGCATTCTCTTCCTGATCGATGATGAGGTGGAATTATCGGAAAAGGGCAAACAGCCCGAAAAGCGGAAAATCCCTGCCAACACCATCGTGATCAATACGAACAGCATCCAAAAAGAGTATTCGGATTTCAACATTCTTCACGAGTGCATCCATTACTACGAACACTATCTGTTCTTCCGCCTGCAGGAGATGCATCACAATGACGTTCTGCGCATGGAGACGCAGGAAATAGAGCTTCCGGAGGAGGGCGAAAAGATCAGCAATCCTGTGTACTGGATGGAAAAGCAGGCGGATCGCGGCGCCTATGGACTGATGATGCCCGTCACTTTCATGCGGGGGCTTATGGCAGAAAAACGCCGGACGCTCAGGCCGTATGCGCATGAAGGAGAAAAATACGAGCAGATCGGTCTGAGAATTTCGGCGGAACTCTGCCTTCCGCATTTCCGGGTGAAGGCCCGCATGATTCAGCTGGGGCATCTTCACGCCAAAGGGGCGCTTAACTATGTAGAGCGGCGCAGAATTCAGCCGTACAGTTTTGAGGATGAGTCTCTGTGCGAGGAGGAATACACCTTCGATATCAGCCATATCACGGCCGGACATCTGTATGAAAAGAACGCGGATTTCAGGAAACTGATGGACAGCGGAAAGTTTATCTATGCCGATGGGCATATCGTGCGCAACGAGCCGCGCTTTGTTGAAATGACACCGTTTGGGCACAGGCTGACTCCGCTGGCGGTTCGGTTGCTGGATCACTGCTGCCTGCGCTTTACCCGGATCTATGAACAGAAAAATGTCGGCAGATATGTCTTCGGGCGGATGAACTACGACCCGGATTACGTGAAGCAGACAATGTTCTATCTGGATGACCTCATCAACGAAAAGGAGCTGGATGAAATCGATGCAGAGCTGGCGTATAAGAGGAATTTCCCGCTTTCCTTTGCAGACGCATTCGATATGCTGATGAAGAAAAACGGGGATACGCGGGAAACGATTGCTGAGAAGCTGAATGTGAACAGCAAGTCACTGCAGCGCTGGCTGAAAGAACCGGATCGAAGAATCAACGCTGACTTTATTGTGCTGCTTGCGTTGACCTGGCGCCTTCCGGACTGGATCAGCGGGCTGCTGCTGGACAGGGCGTATATCCAGCTCAGCGAATCCAACCGCCGCCATCTTGCCTTACAGTACATTCTGAAAGTGCTTTGGAGCGAAGGCATAGAAAATGCGAATGCCTATCTTACAGCCAGAAAGCTCGATTGCCTGAGCATATAACCGCTTCAAGTACAGGCCGACATGTCGCGCACTTTTGCGATGTGTCGGCTTTTTTTATTTTTGGACGCGCAAACCGTGTCATCTTCTTCATGGAAAACAGTCCGGCATGACCGGCGACTGCACTTAACAAAAAGTTTTAAATGCGGGGTGGACAAAAAATGTCCACTTATCATGAAAAATACCTGCCCAAATCGGCTCACAAAGCCCCTGAAATCGCCTGTTTTGCATGATCGAAAATCAGAATTTCAAAATCAATAAAACGTCCTGATTATCTGACAAAAATTTGCATTTTTCAGCTGGACATTATTCGTCCTGTTCATTTTACTTCTAATCCGCTATCATAATACCCGTGAGGTGGCCACCCACAAAATCAGAAACACGGTAACGCAGGGAGAAGGTTACGACCGACAGGCGCGGCAGTGGAATGACAGTGCGCATTCCAGCTGCATACGCTGAAGGTTTGCCCGTTTGAGCTCATGCAGTTCGTTGCCGTTTCAGGATTGAGTGGGAGGTCATCTTTATGTTTACGAGCAATGAACGCGGCATCCAAAAACAGGCGCATGTGGACTTCACCCGCTCCGGCTGGCGGCAGTTTTTCAAGCTCAACCGCAGCCTGGGCGCACGGTTTATCCGGGGATTTGTTCTCCGCTATGAACTGGCGGCTTACCTGACGGCGTACGAAGCCGCAGGTGTTGAACTGGACGAAGGCTGTCAGGAGGTCTGCTATGAGAACAGCGTGTACCTGCTGCTGCGCAAGATGCAGGGCGTGTGGTACATCACGGACATTTTCGCTGCTGAAGAAACTGTTGCCTACGAACCGGTTTTCTTCTGGCAGAAAATCCGGCGCGGCGCCGATTTTATTCTGGCGCACGTTCTGAGCGGCTGGCGGCAGCTGACGGAAAGGATGGTGCTCAGCATATGAAGACTTCCTGTGAGCGCTGCGTCAAAAGTGCCGGCTGTCCCCTGCAATACGATGAAGATCAGTACAGCAGGTGTCCAATTCTGAACGCCGACAATGAACCGCTGCGTTACCGGAACCCTGAAGGTTACTCCGACCCTACGGCCTTTTTCGCCCTTCGCAATGTCATGAAGCCTGCCAGACCGAAACACAAGGCGAAGGCCGAGAAAAATCGCCACCCTCGGACGCAGGTCGTCCATTACGACTGATAACAGGAGAATCATCATGAACGAGAAAAACATCCGACTGGTTACGGCGGAATCCGTCCGCGCCGGTCATCCCGACAAGTTCTGCGATCAGGTGGCGGATGCCATTCTGGACGCGCATCTCAGGCAGGACCCCAATGCCCGCGTCGCCGTGGAGGTCTTCGCTACAGCGGGCAAGATCGTCGTTGGCGGCGAGGTCACCTCCAAGGCAGAGGTGGACTGCAGCAGGATTGTCGCAGATACCATCGACCGCATCGGCTATGCCATGGGAGATCTCTGCGAAGACCCCTATGACCAGATGGAACTCGAAATCCGCATCCATGACCAGTCCCCCGACATCTCCGCCGCCGTAGGTGCAGCTAATCTCGGCGCGGGCGATCAGGGAATTGTGGTGGGCTATGCCACCAATGAAACCGAGGAATACCTTCCCCTGCCCGTGGTACTGGCGCATCGCATCTGTAAACGGCTGGATGAACTGAAGCCCCAAACCCCGTGGCTGGGCGCAGACGGCAAGGCGCAGGTCACCGTTGCCTATGAGAACAATATGCCCGTTGCAGTGACCGCCGTGGTCGTTTCTCTTCAGCACGATGCAGAGATGGACAGGAAGGGCATCCGCCGTTTTGTCGGCAAAGAAGTGCTGGGTAAGGTGTTGCCAAGGGAACTGCTGAAGGAAGATACCCGTATTCTCATCAATCCTTCCGGGAAATTCGCGCTGGGCGGCCCCGCTGCGGACACCGGCCTGACCGGTCGAAAGCTGGCTGTGGATCAGTACGGCCCCGTTGCGCACATCGGCGGCGGTGCACTTTCGGGCAAAGACCCGACGAAGGTAGACCGCTCCGGCGCATATGCCGCGCGCTGGGTCGCCAAAAACATCGTGGCGGCGGGCATGGCGAAACGCTGCGAGGTGCAGATCGCCTACGCCATCGGAAAGAGCGAACCTGTCAGCGTGACGGTGGATACCTTCGGCACCGGCGTGATTTCCGACAGTCGCATCGAGGCGGCAGTGAAGGCGGTCTGTGATCTCACGCCCGCGGGCATTATCCGCGACTTGAAGCTGAACCGGACCATCTATTCCAGGCTGGCCTGTTACGGGCATTTCGGGCGTACGGAGCTTGAACTCCCCTGGGAAGAAATCAATCGCAAGTACGAACTGTTGTCCGCGGCACTGAAACAGAGCGTCCGGCAGTAAGAAAGGAGAAACCTCATGACCATTCATATTCAAATGCTTCAGGACATCGCTACCCATGCCCGCGCCATGGCGGACAGCATGCAGGCCATCGTGGACGACTGCGCCGAGCAGCTTGCCAAGCGAAAGACGGCCGGCGAAAGCGAAGAGTCCATCATGAACGAGCCTTTCAACAAGGCTGCCCAGAACGGCTTTACGCCCTATGAAGGTCCTACGCCTTTCGATGAGAAGCCGAAGGCTACAGCGGCTCCCGTTTCGGAACCGAGGCTGACCATCGTAGACCTGCGCGCCTTTGTGGCGGCGCGTTCTACCCCGGAGAATCGCCCAAAAATCAAGGCGATCCTTACGAAGTACGGCGTGAAGAAGCTCACCGAACTGCCGGAAAGTCAGTACGAAGCCGTTAAAAACGAGGTGGCTGCGCTGTGAGTGAAATTCAGCACACCAATCGCGCCCACGCCCGGCTCAACGCTTCCTCTTCCCACCGCTGGATGATGTGCCCGCCTTCGGTCAAGCTCTCCGAGCAGTTCGAGGATAAGCCTTCGACCTATGCGGAAGAGGGCACGTATCTGCATGAGTTGTGCGAGTTGAAGCTGCATCGCTATCTGGGTGATATGACTATGGAAGCCGTGGAGGCGCAGTACGCGGAGCATAAGGACAGCGAGTTTTACTCGGACGAGGCCGAAAGCATCACGGATGAATATGTCAATTTCTGCATTGAAACCATCGAGGCGGTCCGCTCCTCCTGTCCCGATCCGCTGATCATGGTGGAGCACCGGTTGGACTACAGCGAGTACGTGCCGGAGGGCTTCGGCACCGGCGATCTGGTCATTGTGGCGGACGGGGTGATCGAGGTCATCGACTTCAAGTCCGGCCGCGGCGTAAGGGTGGACGCAAATCGGAACAGTCAGCTCATGCTCTACGCTTTGGGGGCGTTGCTGGAGTTTGACCCGCTGTACGACATCCACCATGTGCGCATGACCATCGTGCAGCCCCGGCTCGGGAACTTTTCCTCCTACGAAATGGAATCGGATGAGCTGATTCGCTGGGCGGAAACGGAAGTGCGCCCCAAAGCACAGCTGGCCTATGAGGGTAAAGGCGAATTCTGCGCCGGCGAATGGTGCCGCTTCTGCAAGGCGCGCTATACCTGCCGGAAGCGCAGCGAATACCATATGCGCCTGGCTGAGCGGGATTTCAAGCAGCCCGACCTGCTTTCAGACGAAGAAATCGCTGACATTTTGCCCGTAGCGGAAAGTCTGAACAGCTGGGTACAGGACCTCATGGCTTACGCTACGCAGGAAGCAGTAGACGGAAAACGCTGGCCGGGCTATAAGCTGGTGGCCGGGCGTACAGTGCGCAAGTACACCAGCGAAGCCGAGGTCATCAAAGCAGCAACCGAGGCGGGCTACACCGACATCTACAAAACGACGCTGCTGGGCGTTGGCGATCTGGAAAAGCGCCTGGGCAGAAAGAAGTTCAGCGAGGTGCTGGGCAAGTACGTCGTCAAGCCTCAGGGCGCGCCGACGCTTGTTCCCGAAACTGATCCCCGCAAGCCGTATTCCGATGCGGCGGGCGATTTTATCAACTAACCCTTACGACAGCCCGAAGAGGCAGAAAGGAAAAACACCATGTCCATCAAAGTCATCACCGGCAAGGTTCGCGCGTCCTTCGTTCACGTTTTCGAGCCCCAGAGCATCAACGGCAGTGAACCTAAGTACAGCTGCTCCCTCATCATTCCCAAGAGCGATACCGTGACCATCGGGAAGATCAGGGAAGCCATTGAACAGGCCAAACAGGAAGGCGTGCCCAAGTGGGGCGGTAAGATTCCTCCTAACCTGAAGCTGCCCCTGCGCGACGGCGATGTGGATCGCCCAGAGGATCCCGCCTACGCCGACAGCTATTTCATCAACGCCACCAGTCAGGAACAGCCCGGCGTGGTCGACCGCAAGCGCGTGAAGATCACGGATCCGCTGGCGATCTACTCCGGTTGTTACATCCGCGCCTCCATCAACATCTACCCCTTTAACGCCAACGGCAACCGCGGCATTGCGGCTGGGCTGTCCAACATTCAATTTTGGGAGGACGGCGAACCGCTGAACGGCCGCGTCCGCGCCGAGGATGAATTCGACGCGCTGGACGATGATGACGCAGACGATTTTCTCGACTGATTAAGAATGCCGCGCATCAGCAATGGTGCGCGGCGTGAAATTATCGAACCTCCTGCTCCAGATCGTCAAACAGCGGGCTGTCGAAAAACGTGCGCACACTGATATCGAAACCGTCGCACAGCTTTTTGATCGTTGCGATGCCGGTGTTCGTCGTAGTTCCGTTGACGATATCGCTCACCGTGGATTGCGTAATCCCGGAGATGTTGCTGATCTTGTTGATCGTTATGTTCCGTTCGCTGCACAGTTCAAGCAGCCGTTTCACAGTTGCTTCTGCGATTGTCATAGAATCATCCTCCTATCGGAATGCCGTTAATAAAAGCGTATCAAAGTTGCCGGAAAAACGTTAACGGTTCACCGTTGACTTTGAATTCCGACAGCGGTACATTAGAAGAAATTAACGGTATTCCGATAATTAAGGAGGAATGAAGATGCAAAAGCATAAGACACTGGCGTTTACTGGGCATCGGCCCGAATCACTGCCCTTTGGTGAAAACGAATTGTCGGCTTCGGCGATCCGCATAAAGACGCTGCTGGCTGATGAGATCATGCGGTGCGCGGCGCAGGGATACGATACTTTTCTGGCAGGCGGAGCGCGCGGCGGGGACATTCTCTTTGCGGAGCAGGTGCTTTTCGTCAAGGGGCTGGAGTATCCCGACATCCGGCTGATTACCGTCGTTCCCCACGAAGGACAGGCGAACAACTGGACGGAGGCGTGGCGAGAGCGGTACTTCCGCGTACTGGAGTATTCTACCGATGTTGTCACACTGGAATCACATTACAGCAGCGGGTGCTATCATGCCCGAAATCGCTATCTGGTTGACCATGTGGACAGTGTGCTGGCGCTCTATAATGGTTCGCCGACCGGCGGCACGGCTTACACCGTGAAATACGCCTATCAACGCAATAAAGAAATCATCGTAATCGATCCAACAACCATGGAGCGAAGGGTGATCCCGCCCCGGCTCCGATGTGAATAAGCAAAGAAACAGACTCGGCGCATCCGAAAGGGTGCGCCTTTTTGATGGGAGTGATTCATATGCCCGGTCTCATGGGCATCGATATTGAAACCTACAGCTCGGCACCGTTGCCCAAGTGCGGCGTATATCGCTACTGCGATGCGCCGGATTTCGAGATTCTTCTGTTCTCCTATGCCTTCGACGATGAGCCTGTACAGACCATTGACCTCGCCAGCGGTGAAACGCTTCCAAAAGAAGTAATTTCTGCACTGGAAGATTCCAATATTATCAAGGTGGCCTACAACGCGCAGTTCGAGCGCGTGTGCCTTTCGCGCTATCTGGGGCACTGGCTGGATCCGCATCAGTGGCGCTGCACCATGGTCATGGCGGCGTATCTGACGCTGCCGGGAAGGTTGGCGGACGCAGCCGTCGCCCTGGGCACGACGGAAAAGAAGATGGAAGAAGGCAAGGATCTCATCCGCTATTTCTCCGTCCCCTGCAAGCCCAGCAAAACCAACGGCGGCAGGACGCGAAACCTGCCCACCGACGCGCCTGAAAAATGGGCGGTGTACAGGCAGTACAATGCCCAAGATGTGGAAACCGAGCGCGCCATTCGAAAGGCGCTGGAGAAGTATCCTCTCCCTGAACAGGAATGGGAACTGTACGCGCTGGATCAGCAGATCAACGACCGGGGCGTGCGCGTGGATAAGAAGCTCGTGAAAAACGCCATCGCGGTCGATGCGGTATTTGCGCAAGCAGCCTATCAGCGTGCAAAGGAATTGACAGGTCTGGAGAACCCCGGAAGCGTGAACCAGCTGAAGGCATGGCTGGCGGATCAGGATATGCCTATGGAGAGTCTCGCCAGGAAGATCGTGCAGGAAAAGGCGGCGCAGGCGGATGGTATTGTAGCGGAACTGTTGAACCTGCGGCTGGAGCTGAGCAAGACCAGCGTCAAAAAGTACGAGGCCATGGCGCGCTGCGTGTGCAGAGACGGGCGCGTGCATGGCCTTTTGCAATTCTATGGAGCCAACCGCACCGGCAGATGGGCGGGTCGGCTCGTGCAGGCACAAAACCTTCCGCAGAATCATCTTCCCGACCTGGAACTGGCGCGGGAGATCGTGAAGAGCGGTGATGAAGAATTGCTGGATGCGCTCTTTGCCTCCGTTCCCGGTACACTCTCGGAGCTGATCCGCACGGCGTTCATCCCGAAGGATGGATGCCGTTTTCTCGTGGCGGACTTTTCAGCCATTGAGGCGCGCGTGCTGGCGTGGCTGGCAAACGAGGAATGGGTGCTGGAAGAGTTTCGCGGCAAGGGTAAAATCTATGAAGCGACTGCCAGCCGCATGTTCCATATTCCGCAGGAGAGCATTGTCAAAGGCAATCCAAACTATGAGTATCGGCAGAAAGGTAAGCAGGCTACCCTCAGTTGTGGCTACGGCGGCGGAGTCGGCGCGCTGAAGGCCATGGGCGCGAAGATGCCCGAGGAAGAGATGCAGCCGCTGGTAGATGCATGGCGTGCCGCAAATCCCAATATCGTGGCGTTCTGGAGCGCACTGGACCGTGCGGCGAGGACGGTTATCCGAAAGAAAACCTCCGCCCGCGTCGGTAAAGTGACCCTCTACTGGCAGGATGATAAGATGTTCATGCACCTGCCCTCCGCACGAAATCTCTGCTATCAGTCTCCGCATTTCACAGAGAACCGCTTCGGCAGCGACGCCATCGGTTACTATGCGCCCAACGCGGCCGGGCAGATGGTCGTACAGGAGACCTTCGGCGGGAAGCTGGCGGAAAACGCGACGCAGGCCATTGCACGGGATATCCTGGCGCATGCGCTGTTGACGCTGGAGAAGAACGGCTACCCCGTGATTTTCCACGTCCACGATGAGGCGGTCATTGAAAAGCCCACTGGTCAAGGCTCTCTGGAAGAAGCCTGTCGGCTCATGGCGATTGCGCCAGATTGGGCGAAAGATTTGCCGCTGCGGGCGGATGGATACGAATGCGCTTACTATCAAAAATCATGAAATTACGATTTATCGAGAAGATTGAGGAGGATTCAGAATGCAGGTAAAGTACGACCGCAAGCTCCTGATTGCCATTGGCAGGAGCCGGAAAGCGTCCCAATGGCAAAACAAAGAGATGCTCTGGAGCGAGTTTCTGGACAAGCTCGCCACCACGACCCGAACCCGGGAAACGGTGGCCGAGTACGCCGCGTTGCCCAAGGGTGAACGCGATACGATCAAGGACGTGGGCGGTTTCGTCGGCGGGTATCTGAAAAATGGCAGGCGAAACAACGCCAGCGTAGTCAATCGCTGTATGCTGTGCCTGGATGCGGACAACGCCGATCCCGGTCTCATGGACGATCTGGACATGACGTTCATCAACGCCTACGCGCTTTATTCTACCCACAGTCATACTCCGGAAAAGATGCGCCTGCGGCTCATCATTCCGCTGACGCGCACGGTTACGCCGGACGAGTATGCCGCAGTGTCCCGCCGAGTTGCAGATGATCTGGGGCTTGCACGCTTTGATCCCACCACCTTCGAACCGGCGCGGCTCATGTACTGGCCCAGCACGCCAGAGGATGGCGAGTTCTTCTTTCATTGCGAGGATGCGCCTTTTCTTGATCCAGATGAAGTGCTGAAGACCTATGCTGACTGGCGGGACACCTCGCTCTGGCCCACGACGCAGCCGGTGGAGGAGCGCATCCGGCACACTGCCGGCAAGCAGGAAGACCCTACTGGAAAGCGCGGGATCATCGGCGCGTTCTGCCGGGCGCATACCGTCACCGACGTGCTGACGCATATTCTCTTTGACCGTTATACGCCTACGGAACAGGACGACCGATATACGTTCATCGGCGGCAGCACCACAGGCGGGCTGGTGGTCTACGATGACAAGTATGCCTTTTCTCATCACGCCACCGACCCCGCGGGCGGTAAGCTGTGCAACGCCTTCGATCTGGTGCGCTGGCATCTGTTCACGCCGGGCGGTACTGCGCCGGACGGTTCTTCGGTGGGCGACGAAAAGAGTTCCGTCAGGCGGATGCAGGAGTATGCCGCGCAGGATGAAGCGACGAAACGCCAGCTGGCCGAGGAGCGCAGCGCGCAGGCCATGGAGGAATTCGGGGATCTGGATACTGAGAATACCGCTTCCGTTTCATCGGGCAATGTTTCAGATGAAAACTGGCAGGACGCACTGGAAATCGACAAGCAGGGGCGCGTGAAGGATACCCTCGGCAACCTCGCCCTCATCCTGCGCAACGATCCCAAGCTGAAGGACATCGCCTACAACATTCATCGCAGCGGCATCGACATCCGCAGGGATGCAGACGGCAAGACCACGCTTCCCTGGACGCAGCTGAAGCCCGGATGGAATGAATCCGACCTGGGCGCAATCCAGATTTATCTGGAGCGGGTCTACAATCTGTACACGCCCAGCAAGCTGAAAAGCATTCTGCTGGCGATTGCGGCGGAGCGCAGCTATCACCCTGTCCGGGACTACATCGAATCCCTTCCCGCCTGGGACGGCGTGCCCCGGGTGGACACGCTGTTCATCGATTATCTGGGCAGCCCAGATACGCTGTACATCCGCGCCATTGCCCGAAAGATGATGGTCGCCGCCGTGGCGCGCATCTATGAGCCGGGGATCAAGTTCGACAGCGTGGTGGTGCTGAACGGGCCGCAGGGCATGGGCAAAAGCTCTTTCTTCGCCAAGCTGGGCGGCAAGTGGTTCTCCGACAGCCTGACCATCAGCGACATGAAGGATAAGGCCGCGCCGGAGAAGCTGCAGGGCTACTGGATTCTGGAATTGGGCGAGCTGGCGGGTCTTAAGAAAATGGACGTAGAAACGGTCAAGGCGTTCATCACCCGACAGGATGACAAGTTCCGGCATTCCTACGGCTACAGCGTGGAGGATCATCCCCGTCAGTGCATCATCGTGGGCAGCACGAACAACGGCGACGGTTTTCTGCGAGACGTGACCGGCAACCGTCGCTTCTGGCCGGTGACCTGCACAGCCAATTCGCCGCATCGCCCGTGGGAAGTGGAGAACATCGTTCCGCAGCTGTGGGCGGAAGCCTGGCAGATGTATAAGAATGGCGAGAAGCTGTTCCTGACGCCCGAGGAAGAAAAACAGGCGGAGATGGAGCAGACGGCTGCGCTGGAGAGCGACGTCCGCGAGGGCATGATTGCGGAATACCTGAACACACTGCTGCCGGAGGACTGGGATAAGATGGATCTGGCAGAGCGCCGGGGCTTCCTGCGCGGAGATCAGTTCACGGGCGGCAACCGGACAGGGACTATTCAGCGCACGACCGTCTGCGCCGTGGAAATCTGGGCAGAGTGCTTCGGAAAAGACCCTTCCACGATCAAGCGCTCCGACACTTACGATATCTTCGGAATGCTGATGAAGATCGGTGGCTGGGAGAAGTACGACGGCAATAAAACCGGCGCGATGCGCAGGAGCCCCTACGGGCCGCAGCGCTGCTTCGTTCGTAAGGCGTAAGGTACGGCGTTGCGGAGTGCGTTACCATCGGAAAAGGAAACAGATTCTCTGTCACCATTTCAGAAGGTAACAGGGCAGGCAACAGCGGAGTTACTGAGCCTATATTATGGAAGAGATTTTCCCTGTTTCCCTGTTACGTTCTTTCTATATGAGTATTTGAAAAAAGAGGGATAAAAGAGAAAATGAGCGCGTATATGCCCGAATGCCTGTACGCGCGTGCGGGAGAATACAACGCAACATTTCAGGATTTGATGCTGTAAGGCTGGGAGTTTTAGGGTAGCGGCATTTTTGCCGTTGATCCTTTTGCTGCCAGCCTTTCTTTTGCCCATTCTCTCCTCCTGATACCTCATGAGCCTGCAAAGTGTGGAATGCTAACGCCAAAGTTTGCTGCCGCATAAGGTATCTGCTCAGTAGTTCTATATGTTATCAGTCCATCAGTCGCCGGCACATTGTCCGGCGCAGGAAGGAGGTTCATTTTGCCGGGTGAAAAGGATCTGCACCCGTACCAGAAGTTCTGTGTGGACTTTCTGGAGGAAAAGCCGCAGTGCGCCCTATTTCTGGACTGCGGCCTCGGAAAAACCATCATCACGCTCACGGCCATCTCGCATCTGCTGTATGACAGCTACGAGGTGAGCCGTGTTTTAATTATCGCCCCGCTTAGAGTGGCGCGGGATACCTGGATCGGCGAACTGTCCAAGTGGGAGCACCTGAAAGGGCTGCGGATGGAACGCATTCTCGGTACGCCCAGGGAGCGTGTCGCCGCGCTGTCTCGAAAGGCGGAACTGTACGTGATCAACCGGGAGAATGTGGAATGGCTGGTCAAACACTACGCCGGGCGCAGGCTGCCCTTCGATATGCTGGTGATCGACGAGCTTTCGTCCTTCAAGAACAGCCGGGCGAAGCGCTTTCTGGCGCTGAAAAAGGTGCTGGGACAGTTCTCCCGCGTGGTGGGACTTACAGGCACGCCTGCTCCCAACGGACTGGAGGATCTGTGGCCGCAGGTTTTTCTGCTGGATCGAGGGCAGCGGTTGGGACGCACCATGCGCAGCTACCTCGATCTGTATTTCACTACGCCCAACAGCTGGCTGCCCTATAAGCACGAGCTGAAGCCCGGCGCGGAGGAGCAGATTTATAAAAAGCTGGGTGACATTTGCGTGTCCATGCGGGCGGCGGATCATCTGCAGATGCCGGAACGCATTGACAACATTGTGGAACTGACGCTCTCGCCCCGGGAGGAAAAGCTGTACCGGCAGATGGAGCGGGACATGCTGCTTTCATACGCAGATGGCGATGTGCTGGCGCTGAATGCCGCCACGCTGGCAGGCAAGCTGCTGCAGCTGTCCAACGGCGCAGTGTACGATGAATTCCACAACATCCGCGTCATTCACGACAAGAAGCTGGATGCGCTGGAGGATCTCATCGAGGCAGCCAACGGAAAGCCTGTGCTGGTGATGTACGCCTACCAGCATGATCTGACCCGCATTCAGCAGCGGTTCGGAAAGTACGGCCCGGAGAATCCCAACGGCGTGCGTGAACTGAAAACCTCCGCCGATCTGGAGGACTGGAACGCAGGGAAAATTTCCGTCGCCGCTACCCAGCCCGCTTCCACCGGGCACGGACTGAACCTGCAGCACGGCGGCAGCACCATCGTGTGGTTCGGTCTGAACTGGTCATTGGAGCTGTATGAGCAGGCCAACGCCCGCCTGTGGCGGCAGGGTCAGAAGGAAACGGTGGTCATCCATCATCTGGTGGTGAAGGGCACCATGGACGAACAGGTCATGCGGGCGCTGCATGAGAAAGCCGCAGATCAGAACGCGCTGCTGGCGGCGGTCAAAGCACGGATTCAGGAGGTAAAGTGATATGCTGGAAAGAGATATTGTGGCCTCGATCAAAAAGTACCTTTCGTCGCTGGGCAGCGACGTTTTCTTTTGGAAAGAGCACGGAGGACCTTACGGCTGCGCAGGAATTCCCGACGTCATCTGCTGCTATAAAGGCCAGTTCATCGGTCTGGAATGCAAGATGCCCGGCGGCAGACTGACGGAACTTCAGAAGCGCGCCATTGAAAAGATCAACCGCGCGGGCGGCGTTGCCTGTCGGGTAGAAAGTGTGGAGGATGTGAAGCGCGTGATCGAGCGCGTGGATTTGGAGAGGAGCGGTACGAATGTCTGAAAAGAAACTGTATGACCTGACGGTTGATCCTGAATTTCGGGATCTAATTCCGCCGCTGAACGAGGAAGAACTGAAGCTGCTGGAAGAAAGCCTCGTGGCAGATGGCTGCGAATCCCCGCTCATCGTATGGAACGGCGTCATTATCGACGGCCATAACCGCTATGCGATTTGCCAGAAGCATGATATTCCCTTTTCCATTCAGGAGAAGCATTTCGATAGCCGGGAAGAGGTCATGCTCTGGATGCTGCGCAATCAGCTGGGACGGCGGAATCTGAACAGCTATCAACGCAGTGAACTGGCGCTTCGAACGGAGCCTCTGCTGCGGGAAGCCGCAAAAAAGAAACAGGCGACTTCGACCGGCGGGCAGAAACCACGGCTTTTAGAGACATCTCGAAAAGCTGAAAAGAGAATTCATACCGACAAGGAACTTGCCAATCTCGCCGGCGTTTCGGATAACACGATTCGCAAAGCGCGAAGGATTGTCAGGGACGCTGACGATGCGGTAAAGCGAGACTTGCGTCAGGGAAAGCTGACCGTCAACAAAGCCTACACGAATCTGGTGGAAAAGGCGCGTGCCGATGAAACCAAAACCTGTGACCGCGGTGAAAAGGAAATCGGCATCACGGCCGAAATAACGGCCCCAAATCCCGTAGAACCCTGTCCGATTCCCGGCATGGTGATGCACAACGGTGCGCCGATCCATGTGGAAACGGCGCTGCCCGATACCCCGGAGATGTTCTGCTACGTGGCCGATCTGGTGAAAAGCTGCTGCGATTCCTACGTAATCGGCCTGACCTCTGCCATGCGCCGCTATTCCAGCGGCATGGGCAGCGAGGAACACGACGCGCAGATTCTGGAGCTGGTGCGCCAGACCAACGCGCAGGTGCTGACTATTCTGAACGAACGAATGAAGGAGAAATGATCATGAGTAGAAAGAATAAAAACGGCAGCCGCAGAAACTATTCTCCCAGAACCTACAGCCGGGATTTTCTCAAGCCCACGCCCATTGAGCGGGCGATTCAGGAAGCAAGCAGCGTTGCCTCTCCCAAGGCCGTGGCCGTCAGCGACCGCATTGCCTGCGACGACAAGTGCAGCTACGAATACAAGCGGATGCCCGCCGCATGGCTGGAAACGGATTTCAGCTATCAGCGAAAGATCGACGCCGCCCGGGTGGAGCGCATTGTGAACAGCTTCGATCCGCGTCTGGTCAACGAAGTGAAGGTCAGCTTCCGTGACGGAAAATTCTATGTGTTCGACGGCGCGCATACGCTCAGCGCACTCAAGCGGATTCACGGAGAGGAAGCCTTCATGGTGGACTGCAAGGTGTATTATGGCCTGTCCTATGAGGACGAGGCTTATCTGTTTGCGCTGCAGAGCGGCGAATCCAAGGATGTGGCCTTTAACACCAGACTCCGGGCATTGATGATCTCCGGCAGTCAGGAGGCGACGGATTTCAGAGCGCATACGGCGCGGGCCGGTTTTCAGCTGGCGGACGGCGCGGGCAGCGCGACGAAGAACACCATCGCCGCCATCGCCAAGGCGTATCGCCTGTACAAAGAGTACGGCCCGGAGCAGTACGTCCAGATTCTGCAGCTGATCGCCGATACCTGGAACGGCGCGGCGTGGAGCGTGACGGGCTATCTGCTGGGCGGGGTGGCCGTCTTTCTGCGGGAGTACGGCGAAGAGTACAGCCGAGGTCGTTTTATCAAACGCCTGCGCAGCGCGACCTATGAGACGCTTCGTGACGAGGCGCGCAGACAGCAGCGAGGTTCCTCGGATGTGGCGCATGCCCTGGCGATTGTGAAGCTGTACAACCTGACGGGCGGACGAGGCACGGTGGATCCCCGCAGGCTGACGGTGCTGGATTGAGGAGCACGGATATGAACGAGAGATGTTTTGCCCATAGGCGCAACGGAAAATGCGTCGCCCTGACGGGAGAGCAGTGCGCGGGCTACGCGGTCTGCTCATTCTATAAGCCGATTTGGAAGCATGCGCAGGATGTAGCCAGAGTCAATCAGCGCTTGAACCGGCTGCCGATTCAAAAGCAGCGGGCCATTGCAGAAAAGTACCATAACGGCGAGATGCCGTGGAAGGGAGAAAATGAATGACGGCCCGAGAGTATCTCACCCAGGCGCGAATGAGCGACTCGCGCATCAACAGCAAACTCATGGAGCTGCAGCGAGCGCGGGAACTGGCGACCAAGGCTACCGGACTGGTATCGGATATGCCGCGGAACCCCTCTCCTGATCTGCAGCAGATGGAAAGCCGCGTTGTGAAAATCGTTGATCTGGAACGGGAGATCAATGCGGAGATTGACGAGCTGGTCGATCTGAAAAGAGACATTCGGGAACTGATCGCGCAGATTCGAAAGCCGGAGTACAGGACGCTTCTGGAACTGCGGTACCTTGGATTCAGGACATGGGACGCCATTGCCGAGGAGATGGGCTTCGAGCCAAGAACCATTTACCGCTTTCATAGCAACGCCCTGCGGGTTGTTGAGCGACTCATGCGCACCGGGAAAAATTCCTGAGATTTTTTCTCCAAAAGCGCAAAATGTCATTGTTTGTCAGTATCCACCTGTGCTATGATGTATGCTGTCAAAATCAGATGAACAACAAAGTGCAACTTAATTCAGGAGCAGTGCGGGAAGAAAGCCGGCTGCTCCTTTTCATTGGAGGAAAGGATATGAACGAAGCACATCAGGCCAGAGCGCCTACCGTCCCGCGCACGGGGCGGCCTAACCGGGAACCGCTGGATACGGACGAGGTGATCGCTTATGCGATTGCACTGGCAAAAGATCTGGGCGTCTCCATTCCAAAGCGCAAAAAGCTGCATCGGATGCTGAAGCGGAGAATCCCAATCCCGCAGATCTATCAGGGCGCGGATTACCGGCTGTGGGTGGATCGGTACTACATTGCGGCCCAGCGCCTTGCGGATGAAAGCGTCCGATACGTTTATCTGACCCGGATTCACATCCGCAGCGAGGTAATGGCGGATCAGCGGATGAAAAGGCTGTACGGCGTTCCGCTTCTGGATTCAGAAGCGCGGGGGCAGTTTATTGCGGCCCGATACGTGATGGAGCGCTTCCAGACCGATTACGCCCTGCGGCTTTCCTGCCCCACAGAGGGCGGTGCGGCGTGCCTTGATCTGGAAGCGGCATGGAGCTGCGCGTGAACATCCTACCCGACATAGGAAAAACATCGCGGCCACAAAGCGCGCTGAAACAGAAAAGGCCGCCCTGCGGCGGCGATTCCAAAGCGTCAGGCCAGTTGAAACCAGATGGTCAGGTAGCCCGCGGGCGTGGGATAGCACAGGTCAACCGTGGGGTCAGCGAAGAATTTCTTCTTCGCGTCCTCGAGCATGCGGCTGTAGCGTTCCTCTCCGCAAAGCCGCTTGACATACTTCATGGTCACGGTTTCGCCTTCCAGCAGGAAGGTCTTTCGGATGGTTCTGCGCATAATGAGCACCTCCATTTCAAAGATTTTTCCTGCTGCGGTTGGAAGCTGAGCCCAGAATCACGAGCTTTTCCTCCAGAAGGATTTCATAGTGATTGCTGCAATAATCGCCATCCAGCCAGCATTCATAGCTGAGCGGGTTGCGCTCGAACTGAAAATCTGCCCTGTCCTTCCATCTGTTAATGCAGCCTTCATTGGCTTCGACATCCAGCTGAGAATGAAAAGCACGGATGGCATCCGCCTGGTCTGCATACAAAAGTTCATTGTGCCCACTTTCTTCATCCACAGACCAGTTTTCAATCACAGCCCAGACGCAAATGGCTTCATGGCCATTCAGAAGTTTTCCCTGCCGTGTAAGCATCTCATGAGACATACGGTTTTCTTCCTCCCCTTTCGATTCAGAAGCTGAGTTCGTAATATTCGCTGCAATCGCCCCATGCGTCGCGTACCGCGACGATGAGGTCGCCGAAGCGGACGTAAGCGTCCGCCTTCAGAAAAGGCGCGTCCTGATTCGAAAGCTGCGTGATGAACTCGTCGATGCCGCTGTGCAGCGTGGTCATGGGATCAAAAAGGGTACGATAGCCGTGGGACTGAGCGTCTCGAAGCGTCGCCTCGAGGGTTCTGGTGTTCAGCATGGTCTTCATGTGATAACCTCCCATTGTATTCAGGAGCATGGCTCCCGCGGGTTTCCCGCGACGCGCCCCGGCAGTGCCGCTCTATTGGCGCGTTTCGGCCGGATACCCATCCGGCTCTCGTCAGGCGGGTCAGCCTTCGTCCTCCGCGTCCTGCTCGTGGAATTCCCGCATGATTTCATAGATTTCCTGCGGGTCGCAGTCGATACCGTCGTACCTGCGAATGTCCTCGGCCAGGGCGATGGCGTCCGAAAGCGTCCAGCCATTGTCCCAGTCCATGTTGTCGTAGAGTTTGCCCAGCAGAAATGCCGGAAGGTCAAAAGATGAATCCATCATGGTGCATCCTCCTCCATTTCAAAGTATCAGGCGTTGCGGGGCGCCAGAAGGCAGAAGCTTTTGCCTCGCGCCTCAATTTCGTAGCCGTCGAGCGCGGGCGTGACTTTGCCCCAGCTGCTGCGGTTGACGCGGGTCACGCGGGTGATGTCCGAGAGCTTGCAGCTCTTCATTCGCGGCTGGCGCTGGACGTACTTCAGCGCCGCGCATTTGAAAGCGTCGGGCAGGTCGCGGCGGATGGTTTCCCGGCATGTACGCCGGCGAGCGTCGCGCTTTTTCTGAATGGCTCTGCCGGTTTCCGCGTCGGTGTAGTAGTTCTCGCCAATCTGGCAGAACTCGATTTCGGAGAGAATTTCCAGACGATTGTTCCAGATGGTGTTACCCAACTTGTCGAAGCAGTTCATGCGGATGCGGTCGGTATTCCGGCCGACGATGAGTCGGACGCCGTCAGGTTTTTCGCCATGGCCAGCGCTGTGGTCGAGCAGCACGCGGATGATTTCGTCGCCCTTGTACAGGTCGACATGGGCAATTTCACCCTGCGAGCCGCCCATGGTGCCGGGGTAGATTTGATAGCCCCGGTCCAGCAGTTCAGTGACCTTCTCGGTGAAGGTGCGGTTGATGTCGTTCTGGTTCATGGTAAGACCTCCTCTAAATTTCAAAGTCAGGCAAAAAGCATGACGTAGTCGTGCGCGGCCTGTGCAAGGCCGGCGATTTCGGCAGCGGTGGGCGCGACGTACCACTCGGTCTTGCCACCGTCGACCCAGATGTGCGGGCAGCAGATTCCAGAGCATCCGGCCTTTCGGGGCGCGAAGAAATCGCTGAAGCGGAACCGCAGGCAGTCGATTTTGCCATCGGTTGTGCTGAGGATGGTGACCTGCAGCACGTCGTACTGGTCGGCCACGCCGCTGGTGACGAATTCCAGCCGGGCACGGCGGCTGCCGCTGAGGGGAATGAAGCAGGCGCGGCCTGCGTAGAGCGCCTTGCAGGATTTAAAAGCAGTAGTCTTGCCGGTGAAACGGCGGAGTTCCTGTTCGAAGAAATTCATGGGGACGCCTCCTTGATTTGAAAGATATCATGGGTTACCGAAAGCAGTCGAGCACGTTCGGGGTGATGCGCTGGGTTCCGTCCTCATTTTCGAGGTAGTAGATGCGATTGAGATTCTTCAATTCCCAGACCTCGCCGGTGAGGGCGTGAACCGCAGTCAGTGCGCCGTAAAACCAGTGGCGCAGGTAGCAGCGCTGATCTTCGTTATCTGCATCAAGCAGCTTGCTCAGCTGCTTGCGGCACCCCGCCTGGAGGTGGGGCTCAAAATTTGTTTCGTCATTGTACTTCATGATGGGCCTCCTTGATTTCAAAGATTTTGTGCGGCTTCCCGCGACGCTCGGAGCGTTTCGGCCCGGAGCCACCGGGCCATCGTCAGGCGGGGATATTTCAAAGCATCTCGCAGGCCTCGAAGGCGGCGAACTCTTCCTCGCTGGGCAGACCGCCGGCAGCGGCCCAGAGCAGGTCGTGGGCGATAAAC
>ENA-ORNF01001134-ORNF01001134.1-human-gut-metagenome-genome-assembly--contig:-NODE-1134-length-24349-cov-3.965094_pt1 | contig 24349 bp, 23 predicted proteins | sample MGYA00242110_ERZ509012 | MGnify/ENA primary metagenome ERZ509012 (study PRJEB26280, sample SAMEA2338714) | human gut metagenome | biome: human gut; feature: human-associated habitat; material: faeces...
ATATAAAACTTAGAAATACAATTGATAGTATAGGACCTATTATATTGATGTTTGAAAATGCTAATATATGATACATTGCTTCTAGATACGCTAATGATAAAATAATATACAAGTCCTTTTTCATATTCTATTCCTCCTTTGATCCTAATTTAACTAAGACTTCTCTTGGTTTTGAGCCATTATTTGGTCCAATAATTCCTCTTTCTTCAAGGATATCTATTGCACGAGCTGCTCTATTATATCCTAGTCTAAATTTACGTTGCAATAATGAGGCACTTGCTTTTCCTTGTTCAACAACAAATTCAACGATTTGATTATATAATGGTTCATCATAATCATCTGTTTGATCAAAGCTTGATTTTGCGCCCATTTCTTCATCATCCATAAGGAATGTTTCATCATAGTGAGCTTTTTGTTGTCTTATTACGTGGTCAACAACTGCTGCGATTTCATCTTCTGATACAAATGTTCCTTGAACACGGGTTGGTGTACTATCACCGATTGGGAAAAATAACATATCACCTTTTCCGAGTAATTTTTCAGCACCGGTTGCATCTAATATTGTTCTTGAATCAATTCCGCTTGATACAGCGAATGCAATTCTTGATGGAATATTTGCTTTAATTAATCCGGTAATTACATCTGTTGATGGTCTTTGGGTTGCTATAATTAAATGAATTCCAGCTGCACGTGCCATTTGTGTAATACGCATAATAGAATCTTCTACTTCCTTAGCAGCAACTAGCATAAGGTCAGCAAGCTCATCAATAATTACTACTATATATGGTAATTTTTGATATTCTGTATGAGTTTCACAAAATTTATTATATGAAGTAATATTCTTATTCTTAGTGTGTTCCAATAACTCATACCTACGTTCCATTTCTCCTACTATATTCTTAAGAGCAATAGAAGCCTTTTTAGCATCAGTAACAACTGGACTAAGTAAGTGTGGCACTCCATTATACATTGAAAATTCTACCTTCTTAGGATCAACTAAAACTAATTTTACCTGATCAGGCTTAGTTCTCATAAGTATTGAAGCAATAATACAGTTTATACATACAGACTTACCACTACCAGTAGAACCAGCTACTAGTAAGTGAGGCGTTGCATTAATTTCACACCATTTAACCTTACCCATAATATCTTTACCAAGAGCTACTGCAAGAAGTGAACTATTAGTATTTTTTGGCATACCTTCGATAGTTTCTCTTAATGAAACACTTTGAGCATGATCATTAGGCATTTCAATACCAACAGTAGATTTACCAGGTATTGGTGCTTGAATACGAACATCTTTCTTAGCAAGGGCAAGACTAATTTCTTTGTTTATACTAAGTAGTTTACTAACCTTAGTACCAGAATTAAGTTCCATTTCATATTGCGTAACAGTAGGTCCAATATTAGCATTTACAATATGACCTTCAATTCCAAAATCGGCTAGTACTTGTTCTAATATTTTTTTATTATCAGAAACAGCTAATTCATTCTCTTTTTGATTTACGTGTTTTGGTTTAGCAAGTAATGATATTGGTGGAAATACATACGGTTTTTGTTTAGGTTCTGGTTTTATTTCTTCACTTGCTAATGATTTTTCACCATTTAATGGTTGTAAATGTTCTCCTAAAATTTCTCCTGTTTCTTCATCAATACGTAAATTAGATTCATCAGCAAGAGTTACAACTGCAGGTTCTTCTTCTACTTCTTCTTGTTCTTGTTTTTCTAATGCTTCTTTTCTTTCTTGTTCTTTTTCTATAGCACGTTTCTTTTTACGTTCTAAACGAGCTTCATTTGTTTCATCTAATTTTGTTTTAGCACTCTTAATCATATCGGCAATACTAACCCCTGTAAATAAAACAACACCACAGATAATAAGAGCCCATGAAACAATCTTTGTTCCCGCTACATCAAATAAACTAACAAATAAAATAGAAACAATTGCCCCTACTAATCCCCCACCTTGAATATTCATCATACTTTTCGTAGAAGCCATAAAATTTAATACTGTTTCTTTTAATATTTCAAATCCTTGTAAATCATTTTTCGTAATATAACTTAAATGAGAAAACACCAAAATACCAATACATAATACATAAAGTCCAACTAATTTAGAGGTAAAATAATTAGGACGTTCTCTTTTTACCATCATATAAACCCCAACTACAAATACCGCTACTAGTAAAAGATTATACCATGCACCTACTAAAAATGCAGCAAATGCACCAATCAATCTTCCTACAGGACCAAATCCACCTTTACTACCTGCTCCTAAAATGGCAATTAAAATAAGTAGGATTCCTATTAATTCAACTTGATATCCTGTTGATTTTTTCTTATCTTCTTTTCTTTTCTTACGTTTTGCCATCGTTACACTTCCTTTTACCTTACTCATTATAGCATACATAATCGATTAGAAACAAGGTTATTTTACATAGAAAAAAAGCGATATTCGCTTTTTTAAAACAAAGTATCCAATTGTTTTCCTAGTATTTTTAATACCCCATTATAATGTATTAGTATTTTTTCTGTATCACCAAAAGCAACAATATATTTTAAATAATATTTATAATATGGGTGTGTTTCAAAAGCTTGTGCTTCATAGTCGTAATAATGATTACAAAAATGTCTTAAACCTGATAATCTCAAGTATTCCATTCTTCCATATTTCGTTAATAATTCCTCATCATAAAAACGGAATAACAAAAAGTGAACTAATGCGAAAATTAATACCAACAGTAAATAGCATTCATGGGTAGTTAGTAAATAACCAATTACTGGAAATAATAATATTAAAAGGAGTAAAAAATGACCTAATCGTAATACTTTTTTTACTTTTTTATCAATATATTTCCATATTGTATGTAGATCAAGTGGTAAAACTAAAATCACCATAGACACACCAAATAACGTTGCGACAATTGGAAAAATACTTTCTGTTTCAGGACGAATCCATCCTAGGAGATAACCAACTAGCAAAATAATTGCTCCAATCATATTCACAAAACCATACTTTTCAAAAGCATTCATAAAATTACCTAAATTTTTATCATAAATACGATTTTTATATAATGCCTCAGTTGCTAAATCTCTAACAATTCCAAAATCTTGAATAAAACATGTCTTCGTATCTAAATTTTTATTTACTTTTTGACTTAAATCAGTGATTGTCATGGAATCACCATAATTTAATTTCTTTTTTTGAAAAAATACTTTTAAAAATTCATGTTCATAATCACTCAAATGTTGATCATGCATATATATGATTGTTCCATCTGCTTTAATTCCTATATTACCACGTTCCTGTAATGTCAAAATTAAAGATAAAGCAAAATCTTTACTCTTTCCACTAATCATTTTAGATGCTAACGGTGGTAATACTTTAATATCAGCTTGACTATATGGAATAATTAAATGATCTTTAATCTTCTTCACATAATTTCTTTTATAACGAATTACTTTTAAGAAAACATAAATAGTCGTACTAAAAATAATATAATATACAAGTGGTAAATTATTTTTATTTTTACTAATAAATTGCAAATGTTCTCTTGTTTGTTCATCATAATCAAAATTTAAAATATCATGGTTTGATTTTTCTTTCATAATATTTGTCTGATTTAATACTTCAGTATCGACTCCAATAATAAAACTAGTTTGTGTATTCTCTGTTAAATTTTTTTGAGTCATTTGATAAACTTGGGGACTTTTTCTTGTAACAGCAATAGAGCTTCCTGTTGTAGTATCTTTTACATAATATTTTTTTGTTCCTTCTTCTGGAATTTTTACTTGAATTTTTAATTGATTTACTTTTGTATTCATAGCTTTGAAATTTAGTCCAAATGCTGCTAATGAAGTATAACGTTTTACTGCTCTACTATCAACCGTATAAGATAACTTCATCGTAAATTTTCTAGTAGTTGGATCAAAGGAAATGACTTTCATATTTTTATCTTCACGAGTCACGCCTAAATCTTCTACCGTACTTTCTACTCCATCTACATATGCACTAACACTGCGAATACAATCATAACAATTATATCTTTTATTTTCTTTTAAACTAATTGGAAATAAATCTTTTTCAATCGATGAAATCATAGTATGTGGTTGAATCACTAAATTTTCATTCACTTCAATACTTCCATCATTTTTTAATTCTACATTCATTTCCTCTTTTTGAATCGTATAATCATATTTCGTACCTTTCGATACCCAATAAATCGGAAAAATAATAAACGATACAATACAAAGAATAATAATTCCTAATTTAGGTCCATACTCTCTCATACCGTCACCCCTTATGTTATACTCATTGTAACACAAAATAAAAAAATTTTTAAGCACCAAAGAAAAAAAGTGTCATATTTGACACTTACATCACCATTAAACTTTCTTCTAAAATATTAGGATTTTTTAAAGCAGCCACCAATTGCTCAATTTCTTCTTTTGTATTATAAAAATATAAACTCATACGACATGTATTTTTAATTCCTATTTCGTCAATTAATATTTTCGCACAATGGCTTCCTGATCTTACACAAATATGGTGTTGGTCTAAATAAATAGCTAAATCTTGCGCAAAAATACCATCTATATTAAATGATATAATTGCCGTATCAGTATCAGGATTATAAACTTTAAGATTAGGAACTTCTTTTAATTTTTCTAAAGCGTAATTTTTTAATTCCATCTCATATTGATGAATCTTTTCCATTCCAATATTTTCTAAATATTCTATCGCATAACGTGTAGCAATAATTCCTGCTACATGAATCGTACCAGCTTCCAATCTAGTAGGTAATTTATGATATACTTTCGTTCCATCACTTGCAAAAGAAAGATTCATTCCTCCCCCATATTTTAATGGTTTCATTTGTTCTAGTAATTCTAATTTCCCATACAATATTCCTACTCCAGTTGGTCCACACATTTTATGGATAGAAAAAACTAAAAAATCGACATCACTATCTTGTACATCAGTCACTCTATGTGGCACACTTTGTGCCCCATCTGCAACAACATAAATTCCTTTTTCATGAGCATACTTTACAATTTCTTTCATCGGTCTTACATCACCAATGACATTTGTTACTTCTGCAATACTAATTACTTTTGTATCTTCAGTAATTACTTTTTTCAAATTATCAAGTGTAACATGTAATTTTTCATCTAAAGGAATATAGTCAATTACAATTCCTAACTTTTCTTCTAAATAAAACCAAGGTAATACATTTGATGCATGTTCTGATTTTGTTAATACCACATGGTCTCCCTTTTTTAATTTTGATTCAAAAAATCCAAAAACAATTTGATTTAAAGAATCCGTGGCATTCTCTGTAAAAATAATTTCTTCTTTTTTCTCAGCATGAATAAAACGTTGTACAGCTTCTCTTGCTAGGTCAATATTTTCATCAACAAGTAAACTTGTTTTATAGTCACCACGAGAAGCATTCGCTGTATAATTACTATAATAATCGACAATACTATCAATTACACATTGTGGTTTTAAGGTAGTTGCACTATTATCAAAATAAATTAAATTTTGCTTAAACATAGGAAAATCTTCACGATTCATTATAACACCTCCATTTCCCATCATATCTATTTATATTTTATTCAATACTTCATTTCACTAACATGATATGAGCACTGTATTTCATAATTTTATAAAATCATTATTATTTTAACAAAAATATAACATTTTGACTATCTTTCTGCATAATTTCTTTTATTTTTATCACAATAATAATGAATATTCGCAGATATTCACGTAAAAAGAACAATGTTCTTTTTTTTTGTAAAAAAGTCATGTTATACTATGATTGGTTATTTATTATGGAAGAACAACAATATATCAATCAACTCATTCAAACAATTCAAAATAATTCCCTTTATGAGAATGTTTCATCTTCTGAATTAAAACAGTTATTACTTTCTCATAAACCGAACGTATATATTATCCAACCAGATGGAAAAACATTTCATTACACTTTACCTCTACATCTTCATCATTATAATGGATATTTAATGTATCTAGAATATTTAACAAAAGAAGATATAGAAAAACATAAATCTGTTGCCCATTTCTTAAATATGAATTTTTCAAAAAATCCTAGAGCAGGTGTTGTACTTACTACAAAATTAGGAAATTATTTTCAAAGTTTAGGTGATATTGTCATTCAAACATGGTTAAATCCTTATGATATGAATGCATATTTTATAAGTACAAAATTAAACCATGCAACAGCTCTTCAAAATGATAAGTATCAAAAAATATTAAGAAAACATCACATGGAAGAAATAGAACCAATAGAAAATAGCAGATTAGGAATACTACGAAAAAAAGAAGTTTTAATGGCAACAAACAAAAAAAGCATGTTATAATAAATATGGAGATGATAATATGGATTGTATTTTTTGTAAAATTATTCATGGAGAAATTCCTTCTTATACAATTTATGAAGATGATGTTGTAAAATGTTTTTTAGATGTAAATCCAGATAGTAATGGCCACACATTAATCATACCTAAAAAACATACACTTGATTTAACAACGATTGATGAACAAACATATTTACACATTTATCAAGTTGCATTAATGCTTAAAAAAAGATTAGAAGAAAGACTTCATATTGATGGTCTTACTCTAATTCAAAATAATGGAGATGTTCAAGAAGTAAAACACTTTCATCTTCATTTAAAACCTTATTACAAAGAAAAACAAGAACCAATTGCTTTAGAAGAAATGTATGAAAAATTAAAATAAACAACGAATTATTCGTTGTTTATTTCTTTTTCCAAACATTCATTAATTTCTTCTATGGAAAAACCTTTTTGATATAATTTATTTTTTACTTGATATAATAATTCTTTTCCTTGATATTTTTTCTTTGCTTTTAATAAAGTTTTCATAAATTCTTTTTGTAAAATTTCTGTTTCATTCATCCATTTTACTTCTTGTAAAGCACTATGAATTTCTTCATAAGAAAAACCCAACTTTAAAAATTCTGATATTATTTTTTGTTTTAAATGCTGATTAGAATAATGATGATTCTGTTCTATCTTTTTCACAAGCATTTTTTTTAATTTTTGATTCATTTCTTCTAAATCAATCACAGTTAGTGCTTCTTTAATCATTTCATAAGAAATGCCTTCCTCTTTTAAGTCATTTTCTATCTTTCCTATACCATCTTTAGAAAGTCTTGCTTTATCAGAAGCATATGCTTTCGCATAATATAAATCATTCAAAAGTCCTACGTTTTCTAATTTACAAATTAAATTTTCTTCATTTTGTTTTGATAATTGAAACTTTTCTAACCAATGTTTATATGATTTTTTACTCATCATTTTCGTGGTAAGTTTTTTTACACTTTTATAATAGATATCAGAAATTTTTGTTTCTTTTAGTAACGATTCTAAAATGTTTTCATCAATTTCTTTTCGATATAATAAATGATATTTAATCATAACATCATCATAAGTTGTAATCACATCTTTATTTTGTAAAATTAACTGGTATTTACTATCTCCTACTTTTTTTATTTTTTCTATTTTCATGTGATCACCTCTTTTATATTATAGCAAACAAATGTTTGACAAACAACAAAAAAAGCACATTGTGCTTTATTTGTTTTCATTTGTATCTTCATCTAAGGCAGAGTCTTTATCAATATGAATTAAGTTTTTTGAAACTTCTTCTAAAGCTCTTCCGATGTTTTTTTTAGATACATATTCATTTTCTTTCATTTGATAAAAATTAGTTTCATCCATCTCACGCGCTCTTTTTGCTACAATATTCACAAGTAAATATTTAGAGCCAACTTGATTTAATAATTTATCAATTGACGGATATATCATATCTACCCCTCCTAATTTGATTGTAACAACTTCTTTTTTATGTTTCAAGCAAATTACATTTTTTTTACATTTATTTACAATTACTTTTTAAATACAACACTATTTTTCTCATAATAATTTAATTTCTTATATAAATTTTGAGCTGCTACTCTATTTTTTCCACTCGTAAATGTAATATATGAAATATGATACTGTTCTTTCAATTTTTCAACGATTTCTAACAATTTTGTTGCAATATTTCTACGACGATACTTTTCATCTACACATACATACATTAAATAAAAGTAATGTTCTTGTTTATAAAAATCATATAATTTTTGTATCCATATATGTCCTACTACTTTATTTTCCATTTTGGCAATTAAAATCATATTTTCATTCCAATTGATATCATGAAATGATGGTATTTTTTCAATATTAACTTCCGGAAAGCATCTTTTTATCAATAAAGTGGTTTCATAAATATCTTCTTCTTTTAAAAATTCAATCTTCATAAAGAACTCCTATTTTATAATTTCATAAATAAGTGGTAATGGTTCTACCTTTTCTTCTGTAATTTCAAAACAAGCTAGATATTCTTCTTCTTTCTTTATTTTTTTATTTTCATATACTGTTAACAGTAATTCACCTGCTTGAATGAAATCTCCTACTTTTTTATTTAAAACAACACCAACTTCATAATCAATCTGATCTTGTAAATTTTCTCTACCACCGCCAATTTCTTTTACTAAAGTACCTAATTTTTCAGCATATATTTTTTTAATATAACCACTAATTGGTGCATAAATTTCTCTTGCTTTTAAATGTTCATTCGAAAAATTTCTGCCACCTTGCATCTCGATAAATTCTAATAACTTATGAAATCCAGCTTTAGTATCAAGTTGTTTTACTACTTCTTCATGGGCTTGGTTGATATCGATATTACGTCCTAGATGAACCATATATGTTGCTAAAGAAATGACTAATTCTTTGAAATCAGAATCACTTTTTTCACCTTTTAACAAAGCAATTGCTTCTTCTACTTCTAAACGATTTCCAATTGTATAGCCTAATGGTTGTTCCATATTAGTCAGTATACAAACTACTTCTTTTTGATAATGTTTTCCTATTTCAATCATTGTTTTTGCTAATAATTTTGCATCTTCCAATGTTTTCATTAATGCTCCATTTCCTACTTTTACATCAATTACAATTTTATCAGCTCCAGATGCAATTTTTTTACTCATAATACTTGATGCAATTAAAGGAATACTTTCAGTAGTAGCAGTTACATCACGTAAAGCATAAATTTTTTTATCAGCAGGACACAAGTTTCCTGTTTGACTCATAAGTGCTAATCCAATGGTATTTACTTCTTTCATAAATTGTGAAAATTCTAACTTTGTTTGAAAACCAGGAATAGATTCTAACTTATCAATCGTTCCTCCAGTGAAACCTAGACCTCTTCCACTCATTTTTGCACATTTCACTTTGGCACTTGCGACAAGTGGTAACACAGCAATGGTTGTTTTATCTCCAATACCACCTGTCGAATGTTTATCTACTTTTACACCTTCAATTGAACTTAAATCCAATTGATCACCACTCTTTATCATAATATCTGTCAAATCTAAAATTTCTTCTTGTGTCATACCATTTAATACAATTGCCATTAATAAAGAACTCATTTGATAATCAGGAATCTGCTCATTTACATACCCCATAACAGCATATGTTAATTCTTCTTTTGTAAGTCTCTCTTTATTCTTCTTTTTTTCGATTATATTTATCATATTCATATTATCACCAACTTTATTATATAATAAACAATAACAAAAGTACAATTTTTTTAAAATAGTATAAATATACTTGAAATTAACCAATTGTTAATATATAATAAGATTATGGGCGGTGACGTTATGAAAAAATTAAAATTAATGCGTTTAAAATATAAACTTAATTATCAAAAAATGGCTAATCTCGTAGGAATCAGTCGTCCCTTTTATTGGCAAATTGAAAATGATGACAGAAGATTAAGTTATGAAATGGCAGTAAAAATTGCTCGTGTATTTCATACAACCCCTGATGAAATATTTTATGATGATATGGTAGAAAAAATAAATAAAAACTAGTAAATCATGTTTACTAGTTTTTATTTTAATTCTTTTCTTAATAAAACTTCCATTTGTTTTGTTGCTCTAGCAGGATCTTTTACTAAATAATTATAAAGACGTTTATGTCTTTTTATATGGTCTAATATATCCGCATCTAATAATGTAATTCTTCTAGTATATGGTGTTGGTATTTCATGAATCATAAAATGTTCTCTTCCTAATAAATAGTTGGCGTCAACATCTAAGACATCTGATAACAAAATTAAGTTATCTATGGTTGGAGTTCTTGTTCCTAATTCATACCCACAAACCGATACTTTTGTTACCCCAATCATTTTTCCCAACTCTTCTTGAGTTAACCCTTTTTTCATTCTTGCCTCTTTCAATCTTTCACCTATAAACATTTTATACTTCCTTTCACCCCTTGTTATCTTCTTGTTAAATATTATAAATTTTATCATTTTGAAAAGAAATAAAATTAACTGTTGAGTAACACAAAAAAAAGAGGAATTATTTTTCCTCTTGGCTTCTTTTACTAGATAAAAATGTAACTTTATCCGCTACAATTTCTACTACATTTCTTTTATAATCTTCATCAAATTGAATCGTTCTAGATTGAATATGACCTTTGATTCCAAGTAAGTCTCCTTTCTTCACATAAGTAATTGTTTTTTCAGCTACTCCTTCCCATAAAGTGCAATGAATAAAATCGGCATCATATTCACCATTTGCATTCTTATAACTACGAGGAACAGCAACTGTAATATTTGTTACCTTCTTTCCATTTTCTGTCTTTCTTAGTTCCGGTTCATGAACTAATCTTCCTACAATTACAGCTTGATTTAACATATTTTTCTCTCCTTTCATGTCCACTATAACCAAATAAAAAAAGAAATACAAATCACTTATTTTGTATTTCTTTCGGTTTTATAGAACCATTTTTTTATTTTTATATGGATATTTTTATATTCATCATACTAAATATTTATATATTATAAAATTAGTTACCTTTTCTTTTTTTTGTTAATCGTTTTAAAGTTTCTTGATTTTCCTTTGATGATTGATAAACATCTACTTTTGCTGTATAAAAATTCATTAATTGCTCATAGAAATAATCAACATCTACAACTGATTTTAGTCCTAATTGACTAAGTGGTTTTATAGTGTCTTTTAAAGCATAATATTCTGGAAATTGATTTTCCTTCATTTGTTCATATGATACAACTGGAAAACACATTGTATTATGATCTAATAAATAAACATACAAACTATCTGGATCTGTACGATATCCATATAACATAGTACCAATTTCCTGTTGTTCATTAAATCCTACTAATTTGTGACGATAAGATAAGATATATTTTGTTTTTTGTAAATAGTCATCTATATACATATTTCTTTGTTCATCGTCAGCAATTAAATCACAATAGCGTTGATTCACATCTTCAAACATAACATTAGAATGTGTTTGAAATACAACCACATGTTTTAAAATTTCTTTTACTTTTTGAAGATATTCAACATATTTTCTTTCAATATCATTAATAAAATCATATTGTGAAAAATATAAATTCATATATTTTAGTACATTAGAAGTTCGTTTGTTTAAATCTAATTTGTTTAAACGATCCATTTGTATTTCGTTTGCTAATACAAAACTTTGATGTGTTACATCATAATAAACTTCGTTTTGATGATCTACTGGTATAATAAATACTAAATCATTTGAATCATCATTTAAATATCCAGTATATACTGTTTTTCTAGATTCTCTCATCATTTCTAAATTAATATAATTTTTATCACCTAAAAAAATAGCAAGTAACCCTTCTTTTATTCCACTTTTTTTATTATTCATTGTTATCCCTTCCTTTTGTTAAAGTCTCTTCCATACCCCACCATGCTAGAAGTGTACATTTTTTACGACTTGGTTGTTTTCCGATATCATCAAAAACAACTGCATTTTTTAAAATGTCACTCTTATATTCTTTTCCGTCTATCATATTTTTAAAATTCTTTATGATATCTTTTGCCTCTTCTTTTGTATGTCCTAATAAGGTTTCTATCATAATAGAAGTAGATGCTGTACATACTGCACATGCTTCCCCAGAAAAGCGAATATCTTCTATTTTTCCATCTTGAATTTTAGTTTTTAAATATACTTCATCAATACATGATTCATTATTTTGATGGTTCATAATATATCCAACTTCATCTTTAAAACCTTTATTTTTAGGATTTCGATAATGATTCATCATAATATTTCGTTTTTCTTTTCCATCCATAATTTTCCTCCTTAGAAGAAAAAGAATGAACTTAGACGCTCATTAACTCTTGTTCTTTTTCTTTTAATTTTGCTTCTACTACTTTATTATATTGATTAATTAAATCTTGAACTTCATTTTGACCACCTTTGATGTCATCTTCAGTGATATCAAGTCTTTTAATTTCATTATTGGCATCTTGTCTAATGTTACGAAGAGCAATTTTTCCTTCTTCAGCAATTTCACGTACTTGTTTTACATATTCTTTTCTTGTTTCTTCTGTTAATGGAGGAATATTTAAAATAATTGTTTCTCCATTATTATTTGGTGTTAAACCAATATTTGCTTCAAAAATTCCTTTTTCTATTGCACCTAAACATGATTTATCAAAAGGTTTAATTGATAATTGTCTTGCTTCTGGAATAGAAATTTGTGCTAATTGGTTTAATGGAGTTGGTACTCCATAATAAAGAACTTCTACTTTATTTAAAATTGCTGGATTGGCACGTCCTGCTCTTACATTTGTAAATTTTTTCTCCATTGCTTCAATAGAGTGTTTCATTTTATTTTCTGCTTCTTCTAAAATTTTATCTATATCCATAACATCCTCCATAAAATCATTATAACAAGCCATATTTAGAAAGTAAATAGAAAGCAACTATTTTTATAGTTTAATATATGTTTTTTGTATATAAAATATGTTTCAACAGGAATATTTCTATTTTTCTTTTCAATATCTGGTTTTTGTGCTAAAATGAGCATGGTAATAGTAAGGAGTATGAAATATGAAAAAAGGATTTGATAATGACTTATATTTAAAAGTACAAAGTAAAAAAATTAAAGAAAGATTAAAAAAATTTGATAACAAATTGTATTTGGAATTTGGAGGAAAACTATTTGATGATTATCATGCAATGAGAGTACTACCTGGTTTTCAAGAAGATTCTAAAATTAGAATGTTATTAGAATTAAAAGACATTTGTGAAATTGTATTTTGTATTAATGCCGGTGATATTGAAAGAAATAAAATACGTGCTGATTATGGTATTACATATGATATGGATGTCTTAAGATTAATTGATAAGATTAAAGCATTAGGATTACAAGTAAATAGTGTTGTTATTACTTTATATAAAGGGCAACCAAGAGCAGAATCATTTAAAAAGAAATTAGAAGCCCGTGGGATGAAAGCTTATATTCATACCCCAACGAAAGGTTATCCAACCGATGTAGAAACGATTGTTTCAGAAGAAGGATATGGAAAAAACCCATATATTGAAACAACAAAGCCACTTGTTGTTATGACTGCTCCAGGTCCTTGCAGTGGTAAACTAGCAACTTGTCTATCACAACTATATCATGAATACAAACGTGGTGTTCAAGCTGGATATGCAAAGTTTGAAACTTTTCCTGTTTGGGACTTGCCATTAAAGCATCCTGTTAATATTGCATATGAAGCAGCTACAGCTGACTTAAAAGACGTGAATATGATTGATTATTTTCATTTAGAAAAATATGGAATTAGTTCTGTCAATTATAATCGTGATTTAGAAGTATTTCCAGTATTAAAAGATATTTTATATAAAATTACAGGTGAAGAAATTTACTCTTCCCCTACTGATATGGGAGTAAATACCATTGGTAAATGTATTACTGATGATGAAGTCATAAGACAAGCTTCCAAAGATGAAATTATTAGACGTTATTATCAAGCATTATGTGACTTTAAAACAGGAAATGGAGATATGGAAACAGCAGAACGTATTAAAGTATTAATGAATGAACTAGATTTAACAGAAGATGATCGTAAAGTGGTTGCTGTTGCTCTTAAAAAAGCAGAAAAAGAAAAAAGACATGTCATTAGTCTTCAACTTCCAAATGGGAAAATTATTACTGGTAAACAAACAGAATTATTAAATCCTGCTAGTAGCTTACTAATCAATGCTATGAAAGAATTAACTCATATCCCTGATGAAATTGATTTACTATCTCCTAGTGTATTAGAACCAATTCAAAAATTTAAATCCAAAGATATTGACCATGCTACATTAAACTTACAGGAAGTTATTATCGCCCTTAGTATTTGTAGTGTCACAAATCCAATTATTGCAAAGGCATTTAAAAATCTGAAAAAATTAGCTGGTTGTGAAGCTCACGCTAGTTACATCGTAACAAATGGGGATAAAAATGAATTTCGTAATCTAAAAATCAATCTAACAACAGAGCCACAATTTTATTCTAATGATTTATTTGAAATTGAATAAAGATACGTATTTTCGTATCTTTTTTTTATTCTTTTCCATACTATAAATGGTGATAATATGAAAATTAGATTAGGTTATGTAGGAACCCCTATTACCATTCCAAACATCACTTACTCAAGTACAGTTACTTACACCAATTATGTAAAATTAGGCCCAGAACAAGGATTACATAAACTAAATCAAACCATTTTGTCAAACTTTGAACATTTAAAACAAGTTTTAAATTATAATATGCAAAATCAGATTACATTTTATCGTTTAAGTCAAAACTTAATTCCCCTAGCCACGAAAGAAGAAGTCGTTTTTGATTTTCCTAAGTTATATCAGCAACAATTTCAAGAGATAGGTCAAATCATAAAAGAGAATCAACTACGAGTTGATTCTCACCCTGATCAATTTTGTGTTTTAAATAGTACAAAAAAAGAAGTAGTACAAAATAGTATTAAAATTTTACAATTTCATTATCAATTATTTACTAGTATGAATCTATCTCCACATATGATTATACATATTGGTAGTAATACTTTTGGTAAAAAACAATCTCTAGCACGTTTTAAAAAGCAATTTCAAAAATTACCACCACATTTACAAAAAAGCATTTATTTAGAAAATGATGATAAAATATTTAATATTGTAGATACTTTAACACTATGTGAAGAATTAAATATTCCATTTGTCTTAGATTATCATCATTATCTTTGTAATCATGATATAAAAAATTTAGAAACTTATTTGCCACGAATTTTAAAAACATGGAGTCATACAAACCTTCCTCCGAAAATGCATTTTTCATCGCCTAAAAGTAAAAAAGAATTCCGAAGCCATAGCGAATATCTAGATATTAAAGAATTTATTCATTTTTTAAATCTTTTGAAACCTCACGCTACTAATATTGATATCATGTTAGAGTGTAAGGCCAAGGATGATGCTTTGTTTCGGTTAATGAGACAATTAAAATTTTATACAAATTACCAATTTATAAACAATAGTACCTTTCTTATCAACTAAAATAGTACACCTGTTGGTGTACTATTTGTCGTTTTCTTTTACAAATTTAGAAAAGCTTTTAAATTCACTTTCATCATCTAATTTTGTTTTTGCTAAAGATTCTACCAATTTCTTTTGATCACGAGATAATTTTTTTGGAATTACCACATTTAATAATACATACATATCTCCAACATGAGATGAATTTGTATCTTTAATTCCCTTTCCTTTTAAACGATGTTTATCATTGGTATTGCTTCCCGCTGGAATTGTTAAAACAACATTACCATAAATAGTTGGTATTTCTTTTTTACAACCTAACATTGCTTCTGTTACTGTAATTGGTACCTTTAAATAAATATCATTATGATCACGAATAAATAGTTTATGTTCTGCAACTTTAAATTCTAAATAAACATCTCCATTTGGCCCTCCATTGGAACCTGCTTCTCCTTTTCCAGGAATACGTAATTGATCATTTGTATTTACTCCCGCAGGAATTTTTACTTCTAATTCTTTTTTAGCTTTTATTTTTCCTAATCCATGACACTTTTTACAAGTAGTTTCAAAAGTAGTTCCATCTCCATCACAATGAGGACAACTTGTTTTACTCATAAACGTTCCAAATAATGTACGTTGTTCTTGTGTTACAAAACCACTCCCATGACAATATTCACATGTTTTTTTACCATGGCCACCATCTCCGTGACATTCACTACACACATCATATACTTCTAACTTAATATCTTTTTTACATCCAAAAACAGCTTCTTCAAAGGTTAAATCAACATGAATTAAACGATCTCTTCCTTTCGTTGGTCTCGTTTTAGAACGACTGTTTCCACCACCAAAATCAAAGCCAAACCCACTTCCAAAAATGTCAGAAAAAATATCGCTAAAATCAAAGCCAGAAAAATCATCCCCGCCTTGACCATTTCCTGCTGCTCCTTGGAAAGCGGCATGACCATAACGATCATATTGTGCACGTTTATCTTTGTCACTTAAAACAGCATATGCTTCTTGTGCCTCTTTAAACTTTTCTGCGGCATCCGGTTCTTTAGAAACATCAGGATGATATTTCTTAGCTAATTTACGAAAAGCACTTTTTATTTCAGAATCACTTGCAGTTTTAGATACTCCAAGTACCTCATAATAATCTCTTTTTCCCATACTGCATCACTTCCCTACCATTTAATTCTTGATATTCTTCGATGAAATCTTCAAACATATTAAGTGCACTTACCATAGTATCTTTACTAAGTACATCTACTCCAGCAATTTTTAAAGTATCAATTGGATCATGCTTACTACCATCTTTCAAAAATGAAATATAATTATCTACCGCATGTTCTTTTCCATCTAAAATATCTGTTACAATTTGACAGGCACTAGCAAGTCCTGTTGCATATTTATAAACATAAAACGGAGTATAAAAGTGAGAAATTCTCTCCCATTCAAATTGAATATCATCATCTACTTTTACAACTGGTTCATGATATTTTTTAACTAATTCTAAATAAATATGAGAAATCATTTCACTGGTTAGAACTTCTCCTTCTTCTCTTTTCTCGTGAATTTGTTTTTCAAACTCAGCAAACATAACCTGACGATAAATCGTTGCTTTAAACATATCCATTAGATGCGCTAAAATACTTCTTTTTAAATTTTTATCATCAGTTGTTTTTAATAAGTACTTTGCAAGCAATAATTCATTTACAGTACTAGCCACTTCTGCAACAAAAATGGAATAATCACCTGTTTCATATGGATTATTTTCTCTTGTATAATAACTATGCATAGAATGACCAAGTTCATGAGCTAATGTCGATACATCTTCTAATGTTCCCATATAATTTAATAATACATATGGTGGAGTATCATAACTTCCCCCAGAATATGCTCCACTTGCTTTTCCTTGGTTTGGATATACATCAATCCAATGATTATCAAAAGCATCTTGTAAACGTCTTTTATAATCATCTCCTAAAACACTCATGGCATCCATCACAAATTGTTTTGCTTCTTCAAACGTATATTCACGAGTTGGAGTTTTTACTAAATCAACATATAAATCATAAATGTGAATTTCATCTAACCCCAATTCTTTTTTCTTCAAATCAAAATACTTCATTAAAATAGGAAGACCATCATTTACAGACTGTATTAAATTATCATATGCCTCTTTTGGCATCTTATCAGGAAACAAATAAGATTCAATACTACTTTGATATCCACGTACTTTAGCATCAATGCAAGAATAATCAATCATGCCAGCTAATGTTGTTGCAAACGTATTTGTAAATTGACGATATGTTTCATATACCTTTTCAAATACACGTTTACGAAATGCTCTATTTTTAGATCTTAAATAATAAATAAAGTTAGTATCAGTTAATTCTACTTCATTTCCTTCATCATTTAACACAGTGCCTAAATTTAAATCAGAATTTGATAAAATATCATATAAATTAGAAGGAACTTGAAATACTTGACTATATTCTGATAATATTTTCTCTTCTTTTTCATCTAAAACATAAGGTTTATAACGAAATATTTCTTTTAAACTACGTTCAAATTCTTTTAATTTTGGTTCTTCATTCATAAATTCTTCTATTTTAGAATATTGATATTTCATCAACGTAGGAACAATATAAGCACTATTTGTTGCCGCTACTGAATAAACTTGGTCTAAATCTCCAGTCATTTTTAAATAACTATTATTTCTTTTATCTTCATCACTTTTAGAATTTGAATAAGTATTTAATCTACTCAGTGTACGACTTACTTCTTGATCTAATTTCAATAATTGATATAAATTAGTAGCACTATCCATAAAAGTTCCTTGATATGTCTCATATTGTTTTATTTTCTCTTTTACTTCACTTAAAGTTTGATACCACTCTTCATCATCTTTAAAAACAATACTTAAATCCCATAAATATTCTTGATCGATTTCACTACGGTTTTTGATTGTTTTATCCATAAATTTCTCCTTTTATATTTGTTATGCTGTGATTTAGAAAAAATATTCATATACAAAGTGAGAAGTCCTACCAATGGTAGCACTTCTACTTTTATTATTTTTCTTCGTATTCAGCATCTTTTACATTGCTATCTTTATTTTCTTCTTTTGTTTCTGCAGATTGTTGTTGTTGTGCTTTTGCTGCTTCTTCATAAACTTTCGTAGCAAGTTTCATCATCGTTTCATTTAATGCTTCTTTTTTCTTTTTAATATCTTCTAAATCTCCTTTTTCAAGAGCTTTTTTAAGTTCATCTTTTTGTTTTTCAGCTGTTTCTTTTTCTTTCTTATCAACTTTATCACCAAGTTCTTTTAATGAACTTTCTGTTTGGAAAATTGCTTGTTCAGCTTCATTTTTAAGATCAGCCTCTTCTTTTCTTTTTGCGTCAGCTTCTTTATTTTCTTCAGCTTCTTTTCTCATTCTTTCAATTTCTTCATCACTTAAATTAGTAGATGCAGTAATTGTAATAGATTGTTCTTTTCCAGTTCCTAAATCTTTTGCTTTTACATTAACAATACCATTCGCATCAATATCAAATGTAACTTCAATTTGTGGTACTCCACGAGGTGCTGCAGGAATATTTGTAAGTTGGAAATTACCAAGTGTTTTATTATCTGCAGCCATTGGTCTTTCACCTTGTAAAATATGAATATCTACAGCAGGTTGATTATCTGCAGCAGTTGAGAATACTTGACTTTTACTTGTTGGAATTGTTGTATTTCTTGGAATTAATACTGTACATACTCCTCCAAGTGTTTCAATACCAAGTGAAAGTGGTGTAACATCTAATAAAACGATATCATCTACTTCTCCTGTTAACACTCCACCTTGAATAGCAGCTCCCATTGCTACAACTTCATCTGGGTTTACTCCTTTAGAAGGTTCTTTTCCAAGTTCATTTTTTACTAATTCTTGTACCATAGGAATACGAGTAGAACCACCAACTAATAATACTTTATCAATATCACTAGCACTTAATTTTGCATCTTTTAACGCTTTTCTAACTGGTTCTTTTGTAGATTCAACTAAATCACGAACTAAATCTTCAAATTTTGCTCTTGTTAAAGAAAGTTCTAAATGAAGTGGTCCATCTTCACCTTGAGATAAGAATGGTAAAGAAATTTGCGTTGTACTCATTCCTGATAAATCTTTCTTTGCTTTTTCAGCTGCGTCTTTTAAACGTTGCATAGCCATCTTATCTTTTGTAAGATCAACACCATTTTCTTTCTTAAATTCAGATACTAAATAATCAACGATTTTCTTATCAAAATCATCACCACCTAAATGGTTATTTCCACTTGTTGATTTTACTTCAAATACACCATCACCAAGTTCTAGAATAGAAACATCAAATGTTCCTCCACCTAAGTCATAAACTAAAATTTGTTCTGTTTTATCTTGTTTATCTACTCCATAAGCAAGTGCTGCTGCAGTAGGTTCATTAATAATTCTTTCTACTTCTAATCCAGCAATTTTACCAGCATTCTTCGTTGCTTGTCTTTGTGCATCATTAAAATATGCAGGTACTGTAATAACAGCTTTATTTACAGTTTCACCAAGATAAGCTTCTGCTGTTTTCTTTAAATCACTTAAAATCATAGCACTAATTTCTTCTGGAGTATAATCCTTATCATTAACGTGAACTTTTTCACTTGTTCCCATTAAACGTTTTACACTAGATACTGTATCTTTATTTGTAACAACTTGACGTTTTGCAGCATCTCCTACAATAATTTCACCTTTTTTAAATGCGACAACAGATGGTGTTGTACGATTTCCTTCTGGATTAGCAATAACTTTTGCTTCTCCTCCTTCATATACACAAACACAACTATTTGTTGTACCTAAATCAATTCCTATTGTTTTACTCATAATTATCACCTTTCCTTTATTTATTCACTAACTTTTACCATACTTGGACGAATTACTTTATCCTTGTATATATATCCTTTTTGTAATACTTCAATCACCATACCTGGCTCCACTCCATCTTTTGGTTCTGTTAATACAGCTTGATGGAAATTTGCATCAAATTCTTTTCCCATAGCTTCAATTTCTTTTACTTCATATTTTTCTAGCATATGAACTAAATTACAATAAATCATTTTGAAGCCTGCTAAAAATTTTGATACTTCATCATCTAAATTATCATCATCCATTTCAATGGCTCTTTCAAAAGAATCAACAATTGGTAGCATTTCTTTTACCATATCTTCACTTGCATATTTCATCATACGTGCTACTTCTTCATCTTTTCTTTTTCGATAATTAATCGCTTCGGCTTTTTCACGCATTACTTTATCTTCAGCCTCTTTTAATGAAGTTTCTAACTTTTTCATACGTTCTTCTAAATCATGAACAATTTTATTTTCATGACCACGTTTTTCATGATGTGGATGCTTTGGTCCATGTTCATGTCGTGGATGTTCATGATGCTCTTCATGAGGTCCATGTTCATGATGTGGATGATCATGATGTGGTTTTGGTTCTTCATGACGAGGATGTTTTAATTCTTCATTTTTATTTTCTTCCTTCACAAAAATCACTCTCCTATATGCTTTTTAATAAAATCTAACAAACTAATCACACGATCATATTCCATTCTTTTCGGTCCAATCAAAGCAATTGTTCCTTCTTCACCATCATCTGTTTCATAGTTCGTTTTTATAATTGTTACATTTTGATCAAATTCATTTTCACTACCTATATATATATTGATACCATCTTCATCATTTTTTTCAATATTTCTGATTAAATCTTTATCTTCAAATTTTGATAAAATTTGTTGGATTTTTTCAGTATCATCTGAAAATTCTGGAAGTGAAATAAATTTGCTAGCTCCAGCCATTTGCATTTTAGATTCTTGTGCAAAATCAGCAAATGCATTATAAAATGCATTATATAAAGCTTCGTGTTGTTTTACATATCTACCAATAATTGGTTTTACTTCAAACTCTAACTTTGCTGATACTTCATCAATTGGTGTTCCAATAATTAATTTGTTAATTAACTCAACAGTTTTCATTACTTCTTCTTTTGATATTGTCTCAGGAAGTATCATATTTTTATGTTCTACATGTCCTTTATCAGTAATTACAATTGCCAGTAATTTTGTAGGATCAAGTGGAACAACTTCTACTTTACTAACACGATTTTCTTTGGAAGATTTTCCCAAAATAATTGCCGTATAATTCGTAAGTTCTGAAACAATTTCCATCGATTCTTTAATTGCATCACTTAATACTAATGAATGATTCTTAAAAATTTGTTGTAATTTTAATACATCATCACCAGATAATTCTTTAGGTTCCATAATATGATCTACATAATAACGATACCCTTTTTCAGATGGAATTCTTCCACTAGAAGTATGTGTTTTTTCTAATAAGCCTAATTCTTCTAAATAACCCATTTCATTTCGAATTGTTGCACTAGAACAATTTAAATTTTTACATAATGATTTAGAAGAAATTGGCTTTGCTGTTTTAATATAATCTTCTACAATTAATTTTAATAGTTGAGATTGTCTTGAAGTCAACATACGATCACCTTCTTTAACACTCTTTATTATATGTTTCATTTTTCATATTAGCACTCTATTTCTTAAGTGCTATCATCAGTATAGCACCCTCTTTTAGCATTGTCAATAGTTGAGTGCTAAAAATATTTTTTTGACAAAAAAACCGCTTCCGCGATTTTTTATCATACTATCAAATTTCTTTCATCTTTTATTTTAACAAGAACCATTCACTAATTGATATTCAACATATTCAGCCGTTTCTCTTATTTTATTTCCAATCAAAAGTGGGGCTGAACAAGCTCTGGTTTGAGATTTGGATTTTGATTCATAGAGATTATTATATGCTGTAACAATATCATCTGTATTGATATTACCTTTTTTTAATTTTAAAGTTCCAGAAGAAGTAATTCCAAAGACTGCACTTAAACTGCTATTCATATATGTTATATATTGATTTGGAAGATAAATTGATTTTAATGGTGTTATGTCATTTCCATAATATAAAGAATTATCCCCTAAAAAAGTAATATGTGTTAAATTACTTAAATCTATTTCTGGATAAATTTCATTTTTATAAAAAGCTAGATCCAAAATAATTTCAATCATAGGTGGTAATGAAAGTGAAGTAACTGGACTAGGACAAGCCGCTGCTCTACTTCTATCACATGTAATAAATGATTCACCATTAATCTGTTGCACTGTTTTTCCGTTAATTTTTTCTGGAATTACTACATCAGTTGAACAAGATGCATTTTCAAAATAATATCCTGTAATAGCAAGCGCATTAGCAGGTATTGTAACTGATATAACCCCTGCATCTATTAAATCTTTTATTCCCTCCATTCCATATTGTTGATATTCTATAATAATCTCTTGTTTCAGTGTTATTCCATCAATCATTTGATTATTACACATTTTATCTGCTTCATCCGGAGAATAACCTACATTTCCAAAAAATACAATGCACTTATCTTTGTAAATAGTAATTTCTTCTTCTTTTAATACTCCTGGTACTTCTTCTGTTATAAAACACGATGTATCAGTTGTCTCTACTGGTATCACACAATCTTCTTTTGTTTTAATGCTATCATCTACTGTAACTTTTTTATCATCATAATTTTTTACTGCACAAAATTGTCCACTCCATATAGCTATTGCTGTTTTTCCATCACTTGTAATCTTTAGTGTTCCACTTTTTGGTTTACTTCCTTTATATTGCAATTTTGTATCCGTTGTTAAATCACTAATTACTAAATCTTCTACATCTCCTGTTGTTGTCATTACTTGTTCTGCTTGGTAATTTTCTCCTGCTTTAATAATTCCATTCGCAGTATCAATAAAAGCATTTTTCTTTGCTTTTGTGATTGTTCCCATGATAAGTGGGGTTGCAATTAAAGCAATAACTGCAAGTATTACAATAACTGCTAAAAGTTCAATTAATGTAAATCCTTTATTTTTCATATTATCTAACTCCTCTACTATTTTCTACTTTAACATGCCACCCCTTGTAAGCGGTATTCTGCATATTCACTGGTTTCTCTAACTTTCTCCATAATCTTAGGTGCGCAACCTGGACGTTTTTCCATATAATCCTCAACAATGCTATCCGCTTCAATACTTCCTTTTTTTATTTTTAAAGTTGCATTATTAAAACTGATTGAAATAGAGTTTGTTTCTAAATAGTCCACATAACGATTAGGAATATAAAGCGAAGTAACATTTTCGGCACGACTTGCTTCAGTATAAAAACTATGATATCCAATATTTACAACATCATTTAAATTGCTAAAATTAATTTCACCATGAATGCTATGCCACAAAAAGGCTGCTTCTCCAATTGTTTTAATAGTAGATGGAAAAGCCACCGAAGTAACTGGACTATCACCATTATATATAAAAGCATCAGCCCCAATTCTTTCTACTGTTTTTCCGTTAATTTTTTCTGGAATTACTACATCAGTTGAACAATTTGTATTTTCAAAATAATATCCTGTAATAACAAGCACATTAGCAGGTATTGTAACTGATATAACACCTTCGTCCACGAATTCTTGGATTTCTTCCATTCTATAGTGGCTATAATCTTGAATAATCTCTTGTTTCAGTGTTATTCCATCAACCATTTGATTATTACATACTTGCTCCGCTTCATCTGGAGAATAGTTTCCTTTTCCAAAGAATACCAGGCACTTATCTTTATGAATAGTAATATCTTCTTCTTTTAACAGTCCTAGTTCTTCTTCTGTTATAAAACACGATGTATCAGTTGTCTCTACTGGTATCACACACTCTTCTTTTGTTTTAATGCTATCATCTACTGTAACTTTTTTATCATCATAATTTT